>Ga0115567_10000125_pt1 | contig 73834 bp, 70 predicted proteins | sample COGITO_mtgs_1204_2_FD_88679 | JGI IMG/M metagenome (GOLD analysis project Ga0115567, IMG submission 88679) | Pelagic marine microbial communities from North Sea - COGITO_mtgs_120412 | ecosystem: Environmental > Aquatic > Marine > Epipelagic | place: Germany:Helgoland, sampling site Kabeltonne...
ATGCCCAATGACGGGCACATGATCTGGGGTAAAGCTACGCAAACCCGCCCAATTGGCCAAAAGCTGCGTGACGGGGCTGGTCACCATCGCTTCATAGCGCGCGATGCCTTCGGCAAGTACCATGTCATCCGCCCAAGCGTCCTGCGGCTCGACCAGGTCGGCATCGGCGGGCGAGACGATCAAGGCGCCAGCATCAGGTTTCGCATACCATGTCTCGCCAGAACCAAACATCATGGGCCAGCCGCTAACATCATGATTACCGGGGGCGGGAATACGCGCCATGGATCGCCGCAACGGTTGAATGCCAATCGGATTAACGCCTGCAAGGGTTGCTATCTGATCGGCCCAAGCGCCCGCCGCATTGATTAGTATTTTGCCGCTGTAGGTTTGATCACCTGCTTGGATGGTCCAACCGCCGAGCTGTGGCGTTATCGCGGTTACGTTGGCTTTGGTTACAACCTGCCCGCCCAAGGCGCGCAGGGTGGCCGCATGACCTTGCAATAACAAATCTGTGTCAATGTCCCAAGCATGATCCGCCCGCGCCGCGCGCCACACTGCTTTGGGGTTTAGTATAGGCACAATGTGGCAGGCTTCATCTATGCTGATTTCTTGCATATCCATTGCGTCGACGTCTTGGCCAAACAGCGCATCTTGTCCTTCGCCTGCCACCGACATCACACCGCGCGGGGTCAGAATACCTGCCATCGCATGGAACGCATCACTTGATTCACTGGAAAGCGCGACGATTTCTGGTGGACCGTAATTGGGTTCATAAAGTGCTGCTGAGCGCCCCGAAGCGTGATAGCCAAGATTTGTCTCGCGCTCGATTAGCAAAAGCGATCCCGCCCCTGCCAATTTTGCCCCTAATGACAGGCCCGCAATCCCGCCGCCGATAATAATATAATCAAAATCCATGCCGCAGAATGGCATGCAGTTAGGATGAGGGAAAGAGAAATTTGCTTAAAACAAAAGGCCCGCCGGAAGGCGGGCCTTAAAATTCTTCAGATCACAAGCCCTCAGGAAGGGATGTCACCTTTTACGCCTTCGACATAGAACATCATGCCACCCAAAGTGCCATCATCTGCCACTTCGCCATCCGCCAACCAAGCTGAACCGTCTTGCTTGTTCAAAGGCCCTGTGAACGGGTGATAGGCGCCCGATGCGATCGAGTCGCGCAGCGCTTCCGCTTCGGCTTTAACATCTGCGGGCACTGCGCTTGAAATCGCGCCAATGCCGACCATGCCTGTGCTGATACCATCCCAAGTGTTGGCTGATGCCCAAGTTTCGTCTAGCATGGCTTGGATGCGGTCAACGTAATAGGGGGCCCAATTGTCGATGATCGACGAAATGCGCGGCGCGGGACCAAATTCGGCCATATCGGCGGCTTGACCAAAGCCAAAACCACCCGATTTTTTCAGCGTGGCCAAAGGTGCTGTTGTGTCTGTATGGGCCAGAACCACGTCAACGCCTTGATCGATAAGGGCTTGGGTTGCGTCAGCTTCTTTCGCAGGGTCAAACCAAGTAAATGCCCAAATCACTGAAAGCTCTACATCAGGGTTGGCCTTGCGAGCGTGAATAAAGGTCGAGTTGATGCCGCGGATAACTTCTGGAATTGGGAATGACGCAATATAACCGATTTTATTGGTTTTAGTCATTTTGCCAGCCAAGAAGCCCGTGACAGCGCGGCCTTCATAAAAACGTGCCGAATAGACCGACACATTGTCAGCAGTTTTGTAACCAGTAGCATGTTCAAATTTCACATTAGGAAATTTGGCCGCAACATTGATGGTTGGGTCCATATAGCCAAACGAGGTCGTGAAAATTAAATTGCAACCAGACAGAGCCATTTGGGTTAGAACGCGCTCTGCGTCGGCTCCTTCGGGGACATTTTCTTGGAAGACGAATTCGACTTTGTCGCCGAATGTAGATGTCGCCTCAACCGCTGACGTGTGGTGGTGTTGAGACCAGCCACCATCATTGATGGGGCCAACATAAACGAAACCTACTTTGACTTTGTCTTGTGCAAAGGCGACTTTGCCTGTTGCCGCCAAGCCAAGGCCAAAAGCTGCGGTCGAGAGAAGCATTCTGCGGTTCATAAGTTACTCCTTTAAAATAGGGCATAGGCCCAGAATACGCGTTAGCGCGTGGTATGAAAAATTTGTCCAAGCGAAGCAGGGGCCGCCAAAGCCGCCCTTTTTCGATCGGCTGACATAATCACCAATACAAGTATTGTTAACAGATAAGGTGACATCGACAAGTACTCAACAGGAATTCTTACGCCTGCTGCTTGAAGATTAAGCTGCAAAACCGTAATGCCGCCGAAAATATAGGCACCTAGTAAAATGCGCCAAGGTTTCCAGCTAGAAAAGACCACGATGGCAAGGGCGATCCAGCCTGCGCCTGCTGTGATGCCGTCCGTCCATTGCGGTACGCGGATGAGCGCAATATAGGCCCCGCCCAAGCCCGCCATCGCGCCGCCAAACATAATAGCCAAAAGCCGAATGGGAATGACGCGGTAGCCCAAAGCGTGGGCGGCATCATGGCTTTCGCCAACGGCGCGCAAAATTAAGCCCATGCGGCTAAATTTCAAAAAAGCCCAAACCAGCCCCACGATTAAAATTGACAGATAGACTAGCGTGTCATGCTGAAAAAACATTCGCCCCACCGCAGGCAAGTCGGCCAATGGGCCAAAGGAAATCTTTTCTAAATCCGGAGGCAATTTGCCCACATAGCTGTGACCAATTAAGGAAGAAAGGCCTAAGCCAAATAGTGTCAGCGCAAGGCCCGTGGCCACTTGGTTGGTCATCATAAACTGGGTTAAAAGACCAAATACCAAGCTTAACATCATCGCCCCAAATGCCCCGCCCACAAAACCAAGCGCCGCATTTTGGGTTTCAATAGCAATGGCAAAGCCGCACACGGCGCCCATGATCATCATCCCCTCAACGCCCAAATTCAAGACGCCTGCCTTTTCTACCACCAGCTCGCCAACGGCTGCTAAAATGATTGGCACGGCCGCCACCATGATTGCAGCGATTAAAACGGCAGGATTAATTGCTGAAAGATCCACTATTTCCACCGCCCTTTGATCCATTTAATCTTATAATTTGTTAAGATATCAACGCCCAACAAAAAGAACAAAAGCATGCCCTGGAAAGCCTGAATGGCCGCCGCGGGCAAGCCAAGCGCGGTCGAGGCATTCTCGCCTCCAATGTAGGTGAGTGCCATCAAAAGCCCCGCCAGAGCAATGCCTACTGGATGCAACCGACCCAAAAATGCTACAATGATTGCCGTAAAACCGTAACCAACATTGAAATCAATGCTTATCTGCCCTGCTGGGCCTGCCACCTCAAATAAGCCGGCAGCCCCAGCCAAAGCACCTGAAAGGCCAAGGCAAATCACGATCATTTTATTAGGGTTAATTCCCGCAAATCGCGCGGCCTTTGGCGCTTGGCCCGATAGGCTTATGTGATAGCCTAAAATATGGCGTTGAAGCAGAAAATAGGCCGATATCACCGCCCCGGTGGCAGCGATGACACCCCAGTGAATGCCCGTACCGGCCCATATTTCAAGATTGGCGGCCGAAGGATATTGCGACAGATTACGCGACCCGGGAAAGCCATTGCCTTGGGGGTTGCGCATCGCTCCAACCGCCATTGACGCCAAAAGCGCCTCAGCCACATAGACTAAAAGCAAAGACACTAGAATTTCATTGGTATTAAACTTTGTGCGCAAAATGGCGGGGATCATTGCCCAAAGCCAGCCGCCAAACACGCCTGCCAGCACCATAAGCGGGAAGATGAACCAGCCTTCCATGGGATAAAGGGCCAAACCAACACCTGCGCCGAAAATGGCGCCCATGATATATTGACCTTCGGCACCAATGTTCCAGATGCCGGCACGAAAGCCCAAACTTAGGCCGATGGCAATTAAGATCAAAGGCCCTGCTTTAACCAGAAGTTGGCCACGAAAATAAAATGCATATTCGCCTAAGATCGGGTCCCAAAAAATGGTGCGCATGGCAATGAACGGATTTTTCCCCAACAGAGCAAATAAAATGCTGCCCGCTATCATGGTCAGAAAAACCGCTAAAACTGGTGTGGCGCGGCCCCAAAAACGTGACGGATTGGGCCGTTTTTCAAGCTGTAGCATGGGTGTTCTCCCGTGATTGCACGCCACCCATTAACAACCCAATCTCTTCGAAACTTAGATCTTCGATCGGACAGGGTTCGGAAAGACCCCCTTCATATAAGGCTGCAAATTGATCTGATATTTCAATCAGTTCATCGAGATCTTGGCTGATCACCACAACTGCGGCACCTTGTGCTGCCAAATCAAGAAGGGCTTGGCGAATGGCGCTGGCGGCGGCTGCGTCGACCCCCCAAGTGGGCTGATTGATGATAAGAAGCTTGGGTTTTTGCATGATTTCGCGCCCCACCACGAATTTTTGCAAATTCCCCCCCGAAAGGGCGCGGGCAACCACCTCTGTTGACGGGGTGCGGACATCAAATTTCGCGATGATTTCGCCTGCGAAACTGCGGGTCTTTGACCAGTTAATCAAACCATATTTTGCCAGAGCTAACCGCGCTGACGCCGATAAAAGCGCATTTTCAACCAAGGTCATATCGGGCGCCGCGGCATGACCTAAGCGCTCTTCTGGGGCGGACGCCAGCCCCAATGAGCGGCGCGCATTCGGCCCCATTTGGCTGATGTCTTTTTCTCCTAAATAAAGGGTACCAGCAGCACTTAGCGCCTCACCCGATAGAGCCAGCTGAAGTTCATCTTGCCCATTACCTGCCACGCCTGCGACGCCCAAAATCTCGCCTTGCTGCAGCGTGAATGAGATGTTCTTAAGCGCAGGCGAAAAGGGGGTCAGGGGTGGTTGCGATAGGCCTTTCACTGCCAAAGTTACGGGTCCTTGGGTGCGCTTGTGGCGTTGCGGCGCGTTGAGCGTTGCACCCACCATCAGTTCAGCCAGCTCATTGGCGGTTTTTTCTTTGGGGTCAAGATGGGCCACCCATCGCCCGCGGCGCAAAATCGTGGCTTCATCGCACAGTTGGCGGATTTCTTCTAGTTTATGGCTAATATATAGAATGGCGGTGCCCTGCGCGGACAATTTACGCAGGGTTTTAAACAAAATTTCAACTTCACTTGGTGTTAAAACTGAGGTGGGTTCGTCCATGATCAGCAATTTTGGATCTTGTAAAAGGCAACGAATAATCTCAACCCTTTGGCGCTCTCCCGCAGAAAGATCGCGCACGATCCGACGGGGGTCAAGTGGCAGGCCGTAGGCTTGGGATACTTCGGTGATACGGCTCTGCAAAAGCGACAGGGGCGGTGAATTCTCCATGCCCAAGACCACATTTTCGGCTACGGTAAGGGACTCAAACAGGCTGAAATGCTGAAACACCATTCCGACACCTTGCGCGCGTGCTTGGGCGGGAGATTGGGGCTGATAGGGCTGACCTGCAAGCTGCATCTCGCCTTCATCCGGCTGCACCAATCCGTAGATTATTTTGACCAAGGTAGATTTGCCAGCGCCGTTCTCGCCCAAAAGGGCGTGAATTTGCCCCGGTTTTATCGATAATGACACGTGATCATTTGCGATCACTCGCGGATAGGATTTGGTTAGATGACTAAGGGTCAAAAAGTCAGCCGTCATGCAAGACACTTTCTTAAGGGCAAGCAAGCCTGTTTGCGCAGTGCGTTTTGTTTTAATAATGCAGTTGCAACCCCTAAAGCAATGGCGTGGGGCTCCTTTCCAAGCAATGGGTCGCCGATCGGGCAGGTGATCGTGCCAAGGGCGGTCACCGCATGGCCAAGTTGCCCAAGGCGTTTTGAAAACCGCACCCATTTGGTTTTTGAGCCGATCAACCCTAAGGAGGCAAAGCCGCGCGTCAGCAAGCGGTGGCAAAGTTCAAGGTCAAGTGCATGCGAATAGGTTAACACCAGATGATCGGCGTGGCTGGGCGCATGGACCGTTAAAGCTGCCGTGTCTTGCGTCCATAAAGGGGATACATTGGGTGGGATATCAGGCGGAAAACGGTCGGAGGCCACATCAACCCAAGTGATTTCAAAATCACGTAGCGGCCCAATCACGTCAACCAAAGCACGGCCTACATGACCCGCGCCCCAAATCCAAAGCGGTTGTTTCACATCGGCGCAAGGTTCGATCAACCAGTCATCGCATAGTGTCAGCGTATCTCGCTGGCCTTGGTTGCGGGCTTTGGCCATAAGGCGGGCTACGCCAAGCGGCATGTGATCTTGCGGCGCCACTTTCTCAAGATCAAGGCTGATGGAGCGGGCGTAAACGGTTTCGGGGGTCAGGTCCGCAAGTGTCTCTTTTGTGAAAACCTCGCTCGCAAGTGTGACCGAGCCGCCGCAACATTGCCCCAACTCAGGCCCAAGCGGGTGGCGCGTCAAAACTGATTTCCCGTACGTTAATACTGTTGCGGCCTTTGTTATAGCCTGCCACTCTAATGCTCCACCACCAATTGTGCCCGAATGGCCCAAGTGCCCACCAGCCTCTTGCCAGACCAACATCGCGGCCCCCACTTCGCGTGGTGTCGAGCCTGCTGTTTGCACCACCACGATGCGTGCCACGCGCCCATGCGCTGCCAATGCGTCCCTAAGTGTGACCAGATCAATCATGCGCCACCTTTAAGACCTGACGCAAAATGGTTTCAGGCGTGGCAGGGGCGTTTAGCGCAGGGTAGGGTGCCCCGCCGCCTGTCTGCGCGCCAGCACTTTGCGCAATCGCATCTGACAGGGCGAAAAAGGCTGAAATGCCCAACATAAAGGGCGGCTCACCCACCGCCTTTGAGCGGCCAACGGTTTCTTCCACATTGGGCCGGTCCCAAAGTTCGACGTTGAAAATATCGGGCCTATCTGAGCAGGCAGGGATTTTATAGGTCGAAGGTGCGTGGGTGCGCAAACGGCCCTTATCGTCCCAGACCAGCTCTTCTGTGGTCAGCCACCCCGCCCCTTGGACATAAGCCCCCTCAATCTGGCCTATATCTAGGCTTGGGTTTAGGCTTTTGCCTGTATCGTGCAAAATATCGGTACGCAAAATGCGGTTTTCACCTGTCAGAGTGTCAATCACCACTTCGGTAACCGCCGCTCCATAGGCGAAATACAAAAAAGGCCGCCCGCGTACAGCCATGCGGTCCCATGTGATTTTGGGCGTTGCGTAAAACCCTGTTGATGAGAGAGAAATACGCGCAAAATAGGCCATTTTCGCTACGTCGCTAAAGGAAAAGCGCTGGCTGCCCACATGAACAAACCCCGCCTCAAATCGCACGGTGTCTTGGGCCACCCCATAGGTGTTTGCCAGATGTGCGATTAGGCGCGTTTTAATCTGGCGCGCAGCGTCTTGTGCCGCCATTCCGTTCAAATCAGACCCAGACGAGGCCGCCGTCGCCGAGGTGTTGGGGACTTTTCCCGTGTCAGTGGCGGTAATCTTCACTAAAGCTACATCCACCCCGAATTCATGCGCCACCACCTGCGCCACTTTTAAAAACAGTCCTTGGCCCATCTCTGTGCCGCCGTGGTTAAGTGCAATCGTTCCGTCTTGGTACAGATGCACCAAAGCGCCTGCTTGATTAAGATGGGTCAAGGTGAATGAAATCCCAAATTTTACAGGCGTAAGGGCGATCCCACGTTTTAGAATTGGGTTTACTTGGTTCCATTTTGTGATCTGGGCGCGGCGGTTTTCATAGTCGGCGCTTTGCTCAAGATGTGCGACAAGCTCGGCTATCGGGTTATCTTCAACCGGCATATGATAGGGCGTGGTTTGGGTACCTGATCTGTCATAAAAATTGGTTTTGCGCACAGATAGCGGGTCTTCGTGTAGATAGTGGGCAATATGGTCCATCACCCGCTCGATCCCGATCACGCCTTGAGGGCCGCCAAAGCCGCGAAAGGCAGTAGCCGACTGGGTGTGGGTGCGCAGACGGTGGCTTTCGATCATGATGTGGGGAAGATGATAGGCGTTATCGGCGTGCAACATAGCGCGATCCGCCACAGGCAGCGACAGATCAAGCGACCAGCCGCAGCGAAACAGATGCTGAAATGTGACGCCGGTAATTTTGCCCGCCGCGTCAAAGCCGGCACTATAGTTGATGCGCAGATCATGACGTTTGCCTGTGATCATCATATCATCGTCGCGGTCATAACGCATTTTGCACGGGCGGCGCAGATCATGGGCCACGTAGGCTACAGCGACGGCCAAAGCATTGCCTTGGCTTTCTTTGCCGCCAAAGCCGCCCCCCATCCGCCGCACTTCGACACGCACTTGATGTAGCCCTAGCCCGAGCGCATGCGCCACTTTATGCTGCACCTCGCTCGGATGCTGGGTCGAGGAATGCACCACAATCTCATCATCTTCTTGGGGGATGGCCAGGGCCACTTGCCCCTCAAGATAGAAATGCTCTTGGCCTCCCACTTCAAAACTGCCTGAAACCTGATGAAGGGCCCCTTCGATGGCCGATTTGGCATCGCCTTTTTGCCAAATGATGGGTCCCGTTTCAAAACGGCTGTTGGCCGCCAGTGCTTGGTCAATCGTCAAGATCGCGTCGCACTCTTGATAGGTAATTTTAGCCAAAACCACTGCTTTGCGCGCCGCAAGATGCGAGGTGGCGGCAACCATAAAGACGGGTTGTCCCAGATAATGTACCAGATCTTGCGCCAAAAGCGGCTCATCATGGGCCGAGGGGCTGCAATCGGGCATCGGATCAATATCATCTGGCCCATATACAGCGACTACACCCGCTGCCGCCCTAACCGCGCTTAGGTCAATCTGATCTATCGTGCCATGCGCGATTTTCGCCAAGCCAAAGGCCAAATGCACTGCGTTGGTTGGCAGCGCAATATCATCCACATAGCGCGCCGCACCCGTCACGTGCAAAAGCGCGCCATCATGGGGAAGTGAGGATCCGACACTCATAGCGTCACCTCGGATATGTCAATGCTCTTGCCCGCCAAATCGTTAAAATACCGCACCAAAAGATTGTGCGCGGTAGTTTCGCGATAGGCGCTTGAGGCGCGCAAGTCCGAGAGGGGGGTGAAATCTTGCGTAAGGGCTTGGGCGGCTTTTTCGATGGTTTGCGCGGTCCATGGATGCCCTACCAGCGCAGTTTCCACGAAGCGGGCGCGTTTGGGCGTACCGCTCATGCCACCAAAGGCGATGCGGCCGGTCGTGACCAGACCTTGGGCGTTTACCTCAAGGTTAAAGGCTCCGCAGAGGGCCGAAATATCTTGATCGCGCCGTTTTGATACTTTGTAGCAGCGCAGGTTTTGCGCTGCTCTTGGCCAAGTGATTTTTTCAACAAATTCCCCCACCAAACGGTCTTGGCGCCCATATTCAAGAAAATAATCTTCTAAATTCAACACGCGTCGCCGTTTCCCTTGGCGCAGATGCAGCCGTGCCCCCAGCGCAATCAACACTGGCGGAGCATCCCCAATGGGCGAGCCATTAGCGATATTTCCCCCAAGTGTCGCCGCCTGACGAACTTGGTGTGAACCGTATCGACTTAAAAGCTGCCCGAATGATGGGTAAATGTCACCAATCGCATCTTTTAGTTGGGCAATAGTCACGCCGGCGCCAACACTGATGTGATCGTCGGTTAGCTCGAGGGATTGCAGGGCTTTTAACTTCCCCAAAAAGGCGATTTTGGGCAGGTCGCGCAGCCCTTTTGTGACCCAAAGGCCAACATCCGTGGCCCCTGCGATCAAAGTTGCTTTGGGGTTTTCAAAATACCAATTTGCAAAGTCGTCCAGCGATGTGGGGTGATAATAGCGTTGGTCTTCCGCAGCTTCTACCGCTTTTTCCGTGTGAAGCTGGGCCAAAAGCCCGTGATCGGCGTGCATATGGGGCGGCACGGGGGCGCTTTGTGCGGCGACGGCGGCGCGAATGATCGGCGCATAGCCCGTGCAGCGGCACAGATTGCCTGCTAAAATCTGATCGTGATCTTGCGCGCCTTGCGCATGTGCCACCGCCATCGACACCACAAAACCTGGCGTGCAAAAACCGCATTGCGATCCGTGATGGCTGATCATCGCGCTTTGCACAGGATGGGGCGTACCATCGGGATGGGCAATCCCCTCGACCGAGCGTACGGCGCAGCCGTCAATTTGCGGCATGAAAAGCAAACAGGCGTTTAAAGCGCGCACTTGGCCAGTGGGGTCTGTCACCATCACGGTGCAAGCGCCGCAATCCCCTTCGTTACAGCCCTCTTTTGTGCCGCAGAGTTTTTCAAAATCTCGAAGATAGTCCAGCACGGTTTGCGTTGGCGCAACATCGTCAACATTTACCGGCGTTCCGTTCAAAAGAAACGCTATTTTGGTCATGAATCAACCTGCCGCCTTCTTTGCACGCTGGCCTTTGGGCCTGTCCCCCCTCCCGATGCGGCGTAAAGAGAAGTCAACATCCCCAACCAATCAGTCAGTGAGGATTCTTGCAAGCGAATTTTAATTCTACCCAAATGCGTGAAATCCAAACCGTCCCCTTCCCCTGACAAAAAGCCCGCGCTAATGTGTCGTTATGAGCTTTGAACCCAAATTTATTCATCTGCGTGTGCATACGGAATATTCGCTGCTAGAAGGGGCGGTGCCGGTTAAGAAATTAATCGGCCTTTGCGAAAAACACGCAATGCCGGCCGTGGCGGTGACCGACACCAACAATATGTTTGCAGCACTTGAGTTTTCGGTGCTTGCCTCGGGGGCGGGTTTGCAGCCTATCATTGGGTGCCAGATCAATTTGATCTATGACATCGCCGCCCAAGGCGAAAAGCAGCGCCTGGGGGCTTTTGTGGTTTTGTTGGCCCAAAATGAAAAGGGCTACCGCAATCTTTTAAAACTGAATTCTGCACTTTACCTTGATAAGGGCGGTCAGTTGCCGCAAGTGACGCTTGCCGATTTGACACTTCATCAGGAGGGGCTAATTTGTCTAAGTGGCGGGGCTGACGGTCCTGTGGGGCGGATCTTGCAACTGGGGCAAGAGGCCAAGGCTCACGCCCTGATGGCCGAGCTGGCCACCATATATCCAAAACGCCTTTATATTGAGCTGCAGCGCCACCATAATGGTGAAGGCCGCCCCCATCCAACCGAAGGACTAACCGAACGCGGCTTTGTCGAAATGGCCTATGCGATGGATTTGCCCCTTGTGGCGACCAATGACGTTTATTTCCCCGATCCTAAAATGTATCAAGCCCATGATGCACTGATTTGCATCGCTGAAGGGGCCTATCTTGACCAACAAACCCCGCGCCGCCGCCTGACACCAGCGCATTATTTTAAATCCGAAGCTGAGATGGCTGCTCTCTTTGCCGATCTGCCCGAGGCGCTGGCAAATACCATTGAAATAGCCAAGCGCTGCGCCTTTAAAGTGGCCAAACATTCACCCATTTTGCCTCGTTTTGCAGATGACGAAGTGGTCGAGCTGCGCCGCCAGTCGCACGAAGGGTTGGCCGCGCGCTTGGCGCTTATTCCCCATGCGACAACTCCCGAAGCTTACCACGCGCGCTTGGATTTTGAGTTGGGCGTCATCGAACAAATGGGCTTTCCGGGCTATTTCCTCATTGTTGCTGATTTCATCAAATGGGCCAAGCAAAAAGGCATTCCCGTAGGCCCTGGACGTGGGTCGGGCGCGGGCTCATTGGTAGCCTATTCGCTGACTATCACTGACCTTGATCCTTTGCGCTATAACCTTTTATTTGAACGATTTTTGAACCCTGAGCGTGTCTCGATGCCGGATTTTGATATCGATTTTTGTATGGATCGGCGTGAAGAAGTCATTCGCTATGTGCAAGACCGTTATGGCCGCGACCGTGTTGGGCAAATCATCACCTTTGGCGCTCTTTTGTCCAAGGCCGCGGTGCGCGACGTGGGGCGAGTGTTGCAAATGCCCTATGGACAGGTTGACCGGTTATCCAAAATGATTCCCGTTGAAGGGGTGAAACCTGTTTCCATCACCAAGGCCTTGGCCGATGAGCCGCGCCTGCGAGAAGCGGCTAAAGCAGAAGAGGTGGTGGCGCGCCTTTTGGATTATGGCCAGCAAATTGAAGGGCTTCTGCGCAATGCCTCGACCCATGCGGCGGGGGTTGTGATCGGCGATAGGCCGCTTGATGAATTAGTGCCACTTTACCAAGACCCGCGCTCGGATATGCCCGCCACTCAGTTCAATATGAAATGGGTTGAAGCGGCGGGTTTGGTTAAATTTGACTTCTTGGGTCTTAAGACTTTGACTGTTATTCAAAATGCGGTTGACCTTTTGGCCCTGCGTGGCATTAGAGTTGATATCTCGTTGATCCCACTTGACGATCGAGCCAGCTATGAACTTTACGCCAGCGCCAAAACTGTGGCGGTGTTTCAGGTGGAAAGCTCGGGCATGATGGATGCGCTGCGGCGCATGAAACCCACCTGTATTGAAGATATCGTGGCTTTGGTGGCGCTTTATCGCCCCGGTCCAATGGAGAATATTCCAACGTATTGCGAAGTTAAAAATGGTCTACGTGATTTGGAATCGATACATCCCACAATCGATCATATTTTGGCCGAAACTCAAGGAATTATTGTTTATCAAGAACAGGTTATGCAAATTGCGCAAGTTATGGGCGGATACTCGTTGGGTGGCGCTGACCTTTTACGGCGCGCTATGGGTAAAAAAATCGCCGAAGAAATGGCAAAAGAACGCCCAAAATTTATCGAAGGGGCGGCCAAAACCCATGGTATTTTGGCCGAAAAAGCGGGTGAGGTCTTTGACCTTTTGGAAAAATTCGCCAACTATGGTTTTAACAAATCGCACGCTGCCGCCTACGCGGTTGTAAGCTATCAAACTGCTTGGCTTAAGGCCAATTATCCTGTGGAGTTCATGGCTGCGGTGATGAATTGCGATATGCATTTGACCGATAAATTGGCAGTCTATAAGCGGGAAGTTGACAGGCTGGGGCTTAAGGTTGTGGCCCCTTGTGTGAATGCTAGCCAAGCCGAGTTTAGCGTGTGTGATGGGGCGTTGATTTACGGCCTAGGTGCACTAAAAGGAGTGGGTACTGAGGCCATGCGCCTAGTGACCAACGCTCGCAAGGGCGCTGGGAGCGAAAAGCCCTTCGTTAACCTTTTTGACTTTGCCCGCCGCGTTGATATGAAGCGCGTGGGAAAGCGCCCGTTGGAAATGTTGGCGCGCGCGGGTGGATTTGACAGTCTTGACCCCAATCGCGCGCGAGTTTTTGAGGCGCTTGATCCTTTGGTGGCCTTTTCGGCAGCTGTGCATGAGGCCGCAAGCTCGCAGCAAGTGTCGCTGTTTGGCGAGGCGGGCGCAGATCTGCCCGAACCGCGCCTTCTCGGCCGCGATGATTGGTTGCCCATTGAACGGCTAACCCAAGAGCATCAGGCCATTGGCTTTTATCTGTCAGGCCATCCGTTAGATGATTATATGGGGCCACTTAAGCGCAAAGATGTCATGACACTGGTAGAGTTGACGCTCGCTGCGCAAAATGGCCCAATGGTGGCCAAACTGGCAGGGGCGGTAGCTTCAAAGCAAGAACGAAAATCAGCCAAGGGAAATCGTTTTGCCTTTGTGCAATTGTCTGATCCTACTGGTCTTTACGAAGTCACCGTTTTTTCTGACACGCTTGAGGCGGCGCGCGATGTGCTCGAAGCGGGTCAAAATGTTGTACTAACCGTCGAGGCCCATCTAGAAGGTGAAACCCTTAAGATTTTGGCCCGTGGAGCTCAACCCATTGACCAAGTGGCCGCACAGGCGGGGGGGGCGAGTTTGCGGATTTATCTTGAGGGTGCGGGCGCAGTTGCCTCGGTTGCTTCGATTTTAGGGCAGCTTGAGCCTGGGCGCACAAAGGGGCCGGTCATTATTTGCATCACCGACCCTGACTTGGGCCAAGAAATTGACATGGTTCTCCCACAAGATTATCCCATAACTCCGCAGGTCAAAGGGGCTATAAAAGCAGTGGGCGGTGTGCTTTTGGTCGAGGAAGTCTAGCTGCTAAAGCCACCTAGTTGCATATTGTGCAATGATGACACTTAAAAGAATGCGGATGACGTGATGCATCGCTACATAGATCATGCCGATGTTTAAACTAAGGGCGATCAAACTCATTTCCGCCAAACCGCCCGGTGCAAAGGCCAACAACACGGCCGAAACCGACTGGCCTGACACGGTATGCACTAAATATCCAAAACCAATTGCTAACACCATGGCCGCCAGAACATTGGCCAGCGCTAAGCGGCTGGCGCGCGAAATGGCGCCCTTTGGTAGGCCTGCAAAACGCGCGCCCAAAGTGGCTCCGATGACGATCTGAGTTAATCCAACGGCCCAAGCGGGCGGCACTCCTTCAACATAGCCCAGTAAATGGACCAGCCCAGAACCCAGCAAAGGCCCCGTCATGATGGCCGCGGGCAAATGTAAAAGCCTGCCAATTACCAATCCCGCACTGCCCGCCGCGAATAAAATTGTGCCATCCAAAAGCCCAAGCGGTGCGCGTGCTACCTCCGCCCCCGCCGCTGAGCCAACCATATGGCCCGTCAAGATCATAAAGCCGACAGGCACCAAAACGATCGTGAAAATTAGTCGTAAAAACTGTAAAAGCGCCAACATTTGAACGTCACCGCCGACTTGCTCGCCCAAGGTTACGCTTTCGATCAGGCCGCCCGGAACCGATCCAAACAGCGCCGTTGGTCGGTCAAGCCCACCGGCGCGGTAAATCAAATAGCCCATAAAATGGGCCATCGGAATAAACAAAGCCAAAGCTAACAGACTAAACCACCAGCTTGGAATTTGTCCGAGCACCGCTGGGGTGAATGAGCCGCCAATCCCCAAACCAATGATAGGCACGAATCCCATGCGCAATTTAGCAGGGAACATCGCCCGAAGCCCAAAAATCCCGTACCCCGAAATCGCAAAAATCGCCACAAGCCCCATTGCCCCCAGCAGAAGCCCCATCGGCAAATGCAACCCGTACCCCAAGGCCGCCCCAATAAGTGCGATCGCGAAGGTCAGTGCGCAGGCGGGCAGGGCCGCAAAAAAGGCTAAGGTTTTTTTTTGTAACGTGGAACTCAGTTTCATTTGATCACCAATGAGGCGGACGTTGGTCGGTCAGTGGAATAGTACCATTATCTGCCATTCCTTCGGCAGCGCGTTCCATTAATAGCCCGACGCGGCGGCTCAAAAGATCAATTTGATCGGCCTGTTTAGCTACAATTTCAGACAAATCATCCACCATACGGGTGAGATGGGCGATCTTCTCTTCCAGGGATAGAAGGTTATCTTGCATCATTACTTCTTTCTGCGGCCTTGCCCGCCGCCGCCCCATTCGTTAGATGGATAAAAACGCCTTATAGTAAAGGGTCACGCCATGGCCAAGGACAAACAACCTCAACGCCCCAGAGCGGAAACGCCCAAAGGCTTTCGCGATTACTTCGGTGTCGAAGTCATCGAGCGCAAAGCCATGTTAGACGCCATTGCTTCTGTGTATCATCGATATGGGTTTGATCCTTTGGAAACAAGTGCTGTTGAAACGGTTGCGGCTTTGGGCAAATTTTTACCCGATGTTGATCGACCAAATGAAGGTGTGTTTGGCTGGCAAGATGAAGATTCCGACTGGCTTGCGTTGCGCTATGATCTGACCGCTCCCTTGGCGCGGGTTGCGGCACAGTACCGCAATGATCTGCCAAGCCCCTATCGCCGCTATGCCTTTGGCCCCGTTTGGCGCAATGAAAAACCAGGTCCCGGGCGCTTCCGTCAGTTTTACCAATGTGACGCCGACACCGTGGGCGCGCCCTCGGTTGCCGCAGACGCGGAGATTTGTGCCATGTTGGCTGATGCGCTGGAAACCGTGGGCATTGCGCGCCATGATTATGTGGTGCGGGTGAACAACCGCAAAGTGCTAAACGGTGTGATGGAAGTTGCTGGGGTGCTTGACCCAAGTGATCCTACCCGCTTTGAAGAGGCGCGTGGCATCGTTTTGCGTGCCATCGACAAGCTTGACCGTCTTGGGATTGAGGGAGTGCGCGCGCTTTTGGGCGCAGGGCGCAGAGATGCGTCAGGCGATTTCACCAAAGGCGCAGGGCTTAGCGATAGCCAAGCCGAAGTGGTCATCGGATTTATCGAGGCCAAGGGCGCAACAGGGGCTGCCACCGTGGCGCGGTTGCGTGAGTTGGTTGCAGGCTCACAGATTGGCGTAGATGGTGTGGATGAGCTAGAGACTATTGCGACCCTTCTGGCCGCCCAAGGATATGGCCCTGACCGTATCGAAATTGATCCCTCGGTTGTGCGCGGTCTTGGCTACTATACTGGTCCCGTTTTTGAGGCCGAGCTGACCTTTGACATTTTGGATGAAAAAGGCCGTAAACGACAGTTTGGCTCAGTTGCAGGTGGGGGGCGTTATGATGATTTGGTCAAACGTTTCACAGGCCAAAGTGTGCCGGCCACGGGTGTCTCGATCGGGGTGGACCGTCTGCTGGCCGCTTTGCGCGCCAAAGGTCAAAGCCAAATTGCGTCAAGGGGCCCGATCGTCGTCACGGTGATGGATAAAGAGCGTATGGCCGATTATATGATCATGGTGGGCGAGTTGCGCGCCGCTGGCCTGCGGGCAGAATGTTATTTTGGCAATCCCAAAAGCTTTGGAAATCAACTGAAATATGCCGATAAACGTCAAAGCCCGATTGCGGTGATCCAGGGCGCTGATGAGTTGGGCAAAGGCTCGGTTATCTTAAAAGATCTAGCGCTGGGCGCAAAAATTGCCGAAAATGCCAGCCTGGAAGAATGGAAATCACGCCCTGCTCAGCGCGAGGTGGCGCGCGTCGATCTGGTGGCGGCGGTCCGGGACATGCTGGCCAATGGCTGATGTAAACAAAGTACGCGCCACGGCAGAGGATTTGTTTGCATCCTTTCAAGCGGCAGGGGCGCAGATGATCGACGCCGATATTTTGTTGCCTGCTGAAAGCCTGCTTGATCTTTACGGCGAAGATATCCGTGCGCGGGCCTATGTCACTACTGACCCGCTGTTGGGTGAGATGATGTTGCGGCCAGACTTTACCGTGCCCGTGGTGCAAGCCCATATGGCCAAAGGGGCTGCACAAGCGTGCTATACCTATATGGGCCCCGTTTTTCGTAAACAAGATCACCACGAGTCGCGCGCCCGCGAATATCTGCAGGTGGGTTATGAGCGTTTTGGTGGTGACGCCCCCCATCAAGCCGACGCCGAGGTTTTTGCACTTTTTGAGAGGCTGTTACGGCCGCTTTCATTGCAAGCCAGCATTGGCGATATTGGTATTTTAATAGCCGCCGTTCATGGCCTGACCACGACCGAGCGCCGCAAAGCAGCCTTGATACGCCATATCTGGCGTCCCGCGCGGTTTCGCGCCTTGCTTGACCGTTTTGTGGGGCGTAGCCCCTTGCCGGCCGCGCGGCAAGATTTACTGGCCCGCCTTGCCCAAGGCGACGCGCAAAGCCTAATCGCCCAGGCAAGCCCGCATATCGGATTGCGCTCGATTAAAGATGTGGCAGAGCGCGTCAAAGCCCTGCGAGACGATGAGCAAACCCCGCCCATCGCTGCGGTGCAAGCGCAGATGCTTGACACATTACTGACCCTACAAGGCCCCGCGGGCTCGATGTTGAAGCGCCTTGAGGGCATGACAAAAACCTACGGGGCAATCGCGGATGCGGTGACCAGTTTTGGTGCGCGTTTGGCGGCGATGAAAGATCAGGGAATTGACGCTGATCAGCTTACTTTCGCGGTTAGTCACGGGCGTTCTAGTATGGAATATTACGACGGGTTCGTCTTTAGTTTTAACCACGCAGATCCGCACAAGCCCGCCGTGGCAAGCGGTGGGCGGTATGATGCTTTGACGCGTGTTTTGGGGCAAGGCCTATCCATGCGCGCCGTGGGTGGCGTGATCCGCCCCGCCGAGATGGCCGAGCTTTTAAAGGAAGGCGCATGATTTTGAAAATCGGAGTGCCCTCAAAAGGTCGTTTGATGGAAAAAACCTTTGAATGGTTTGGCACAAAGGGCGTGCATATGCGCCAAACGGGCGATGCGCGCGAATACTCTGGCGTGATCGAGGGGCTAGATAATACGGAGCTTGTGCTGTTATCGGCGGGCGAGATTCCACGCGAATTAGCCGCTGGACGCATTCACCTTGGGGTTACGGGCTCTGATCTGGTGCGTGACAAGCTTTCGGACTGGCATATGCAGGTTGATGCGCTTACGGCGCTGGGCTTTGGCCATGCAGATCTGATCATTGCTGTGCCTATGTGCTGGATTGATGTTGACACGCTTGAAGATCTCGACGCCGCCGCCGCTGCTTTTCGCGCGACCCATGGTTATCGGTTGCGCATTGCCACGAAATATCACCGTTTGGTGCGCGAATTTCTAACGGCGCAAGGTGTCGCGGATTATCAGCTAGTCGACAGTCAAGGTGCGACCGAGGGTACTGTTAAAAACCTAACCGCCGAAGCGGTGGCTGATATCACCTCAAGCGGTGAGACGTTGCGGGCCAATCACTTGAAAATCTTGCAAGATGGGTTGGTGCATCAAAGCCAGGCCACACTTTTTTTGGCCAAAAAGGCTGATTGGAGCGCGCAAACGAAGAAAAGCTTGTCTGATCTGATGGCACGTATTGGCGGCCTTTAGGGCCGTCTAAATTAGGCCAATATCAGCTAAAGCGCGGGCTAGGTCGCTTGGCAAAGGTACTTCGGCTGGGCGCGTTCGCGACAGGTCGGGAGGGCTGTCTTCTTGGGTAAGGTAACGCCAGCCCTGAAAGGCGCGCCGCGCGGTGGCTTGGGTGCGAATAATATTTAGGTCAAGGGAAATGGCGCAGCGACGAATACCGTCGGCGCCTATCACCTCTTCCAATGAGATCACCTTTTGGCGTGCCAAGATCTGGCCCTTGAAGACCCAATAAAGTGATCCGCCGGCCAATAGCTCATCCTCTCGTTTGGGCCACATGCGGGTGACATGTATTGGTTGCCCCTCGGGCCAAGCACGCGACGATTGCCACGCAATTAAATCTTCTATCTGTGCGGCACCTACGCAAAGCTTTACCAAATTAATATATTTCAAAACTTATCCTTTTAAGCGTAGCCTGGGATTGCATTAACAAATTAGGTTCCTTTGGTCGTGAACCCCATCACTCGATGGCCCCAAGGCCCCTAGTTGTGTCTCAGACTTATCCGAATTTTGTCAAAGGGCAAGTTGACCCTTGTCGTTCGTCAGCGTAGATCTAGCTTTCAAGCTGACATTATAAAGGATCCAGGATGCCGCATTTCACAGCCCCCATCGCCGAAGCCATTTGGGATATGAAATATCGGCTTAAAGAGGCCGATGGAACCCCCATTGACTCCGATGTGGAGGATACGTGGCGCCGCATTGCTAAGGCCTTGGCCAGCGTTGAAAAAAAGCCAGCGAAATGGGAAGATAAGTTCTACCAAGCGCTTGAGGATTTTAAATATCTGCCAGCAGGCCGCATTATCGCCGGCGCTGGCACGGGTCGCAGCGTAACTTTGTTCAATTGTTTTGTGATGGGCACCATCGAAGACAATATGGGTGGCATTTTTGATGGTTTGCGCCAAGCGGCTTTGACTATGCAGCAAGGCGGCGGCATTGGCTATGACTTTTCGACCATCCGCCCGCGCGGTGCGCAGGTCAAAGGGGTGGCGGCTGATGCGTCTGGACCCTTGTCCTTTATGGATGTGTGGGACGCTATGTGTCGCACCATAATGTCGGCTGGCAGCCGCCGTGGGGCCATGATGGCCACAATGCGGTGCGATCACCCCGACGTCGAAGATTTCATCGTGGCCAAACAAGATGCCACGCGATTGCGGATGTTCAATTTGTCCGTTTTGATCACCGACCCTTTTATGGACGCTGTAAAATCAAACAGCGCTTGGGATTTGGTGTTTGGTGGAGAAATTTATAAAACTGTTCAGGCGCGTGTTCTTTGGAATAAGATCATGCGTTCGACCTTTGAATTTGCTGAGCCTGGTGTGATCTTTATTGATCGTATCAATGCCGCCAATAATTTGGGCTATGTCGAAACCATAGCCGCCACAAATCCCTGCGGCGAGCAACCTTTGCCACCATATGGCGCCTGTTTGCTGGGCTCAATCAATATGGCGAAATTGGTAAAAAATCCCTTTGAGGCCAATGCCGAACTAGATCCAAAAGCCTTGGATGATCTGGTACGCATGGCCGTGCGGATGATGGACAATGTGGTTGACGCGAGCCGCTTTCCACTTCCCGAACAAGAGGCCGAAGCTCGGGCTAAGCGCCGCATTGGTTTAGGCGTTACTGGTTTGGCCGATGCTTTGCTGATGATGGGCTTGCGCTACGGCGCGCCCGAAGCTGCGGCGCAAACCGAAACTTGGATGAAAGCAATCGCCCGTTCGGCCTATTTGGCGTCTGTCGATTTGGCGAAAGAAAAGGGGGCCTTTCCCTTATTTGATGCAGACAAATATCTTGCGTCAGGAACGATGCGCGCGATGGATGAAGATGTGCGCCAAGCCATCAAAGCTCACGGTATTCGCAATGCTCTACTAACTTCGATTGCGCCAACTGGCACTATTAGTCTTTATGCAGGTAATGTTTCGTCTGGAATCGAACCTGTCTTTGCCTATGCCTATACGCGCAAAGTCTTGCAAAAAGACGGCTCGCGCACCGAAGAAGAAGTGGTCGATTACGCCGTGCAACTTTGGCGCGAGAAATTTGGACAAAAACCTTTGCCAGATTATTTCGTCAATGCTCAAACCTTGCCACCGCTTGACCATGTTCGTATGCAATCAGCAGCACAAAAATGGATCGATAGCTCAATCTCAAAAACCATCAACTGCCCCGAAGACATCAGCTTTGATGACTTTGCCGAAGTTTATATGGCGGCTTGGGATCAAGGCTGTAAGGGCTGCACGACCTACCGCCCGAATGCCGTAACAGGCTCTGTTTTGACGGTCTCGTCAACCGAGGCGAAGTCTGAACCCATCGCAGCACTTGTGGTCGAAATGGAAACTGCAGACGTGGTTTATTTAAGCGAACCGCTTGAGCGTCCTGCGGCACTTGAAGGGCAGACCTATAAGGTGAAGTGGCCTGCAACCGAACACGCGCTGTATATCACCATCAATGATGTGATCATTTCAGGCCACCGCAGACCGTTTGAGGTATTTATTAATTCAAAAAATATGGAACACTTTGCATGGACCGTGGCGCTGACGCGGATGATTTCTGCCGTGTTCCGTCGTGGCGGAGATATTTCCTTTGTTGTTGAAGAGCTGAAGGCAGTCTTTGATCCGCGCGGGGGTGCTTGGATGGGTGGTAAATATATACCGTCTATTTTGGCGGCCATCGGTGCAGTGATTGAACAGCATTTGATCGCGACTGGCTTTATCGCAGGTGAAGGTTTGGGGTTGAAAATTGACCCTCAGGTGGAGGCCGTCGCGGTGGGTGAGCGTCCGCGCAAATCTTGCGAAAGCTGCGGCAGCTATGATCTACGCATGGTCGAAGGCTGTATGATATGCGGCGGTTGCGGCAATTCTAAATGCGGCTAGACTAAACTACATAACCTTAAAGCCTTATAAAAGGAGTGTTTTATCTTAGCGCCCTAAGATCTGAGAACATTCTCAATAGGCTATTATAACTACACATTGTCCACTTTTTCCCCTTTTGGGGTTTGGCGCTCGGTTCGCTCAGGGGCTTTGCTTTGCTAACTGGGAACGAAAAAGGCGGCGAAAATCCCCGTCAGGAAGTGCATTTGATGGGGGAATTACGGTGTCATGCATTTCTTTCAAGTGCTCCTTTTATTTCCATAATTAGCCTCATCCCTTACCATGCGTCAGAGCTTAAACTTGGGTTGGCAGGTGTGAGGGTCGACTTTTTTCTTAATTTAAGGTTTTAACTGGATTGGCAGAGTTTTCAGGCAAAAGTCAGGGATGAAAGCTAAGCCCATTTGAGTTTACCCTACCGTGCCAAATACAACCCGTTGGGGCGGTTGACATGGCGTGCCAGACTTGTATAAGCGCCTTTCTTAAGCCGTTCAGGGATGAGGGGTTTGGGTTTCTTGGTGTTGGTGGGCCCCGCAAGGGGAAACCTGTCGGGTCGAAAGGCCAAAGGACAACGCCCTTCACATTTAACGAAGGAGATCAGCCGTGACAAAACGCACGTCTGCCAAACATAAAATTGACCGTCGCATGGGCGAAAATATTTGGGGCCGTCCTAAATCCCCACTTAATCGACGCGAGTATGGCCCTGGCCAACATGGTCAACGCCGCAAAAACAAATTGTCCGACTTTGGTACGCAGTTGCGTGCGAAGCAAAAGCTCAAAGGCTATTACGGTGATTTGACAGAAAAACAATTCCGCCGGATATACGCTGAAGCTGAACGTTTGAAAGGTGATACAGGCGAGATGCTTGTTGGTCTGCTCGAACGGCGTTTGGATGCGGTTGTTTACCGCGCTAAATTGGTACCTACTATTTTTGCCGCGCGTCAATTCGTGAACCATGGCCACGTAACGGTAAACGGTGGGCGCGTAAATATTGCGTCTTACCGCGTTAAAGAAGGCGACGTAATCGCTGTGCGCGATCGTTCTCGTCAAATGGCACTAATCTTGGAAGCTATCCAGTTGACCGAGCGTGACGTTCCTGACTATTTGGGTGTTGACCACTCGAAACTGACAGTGACTTTTACCCGCACCCCGTCTTTGGCTGATGTGCCATATCCTGTGGTGATGGAGCCAAATCTCGTGGTCGAGTTCTACGCGAAAAACTAAATTTCGCTGAATTTTGGAAAAACCGCGCCTTTGTGCGCGGTTTTTTAATGCGCACTGCTAAAGTGAAGATCAAATCAAACTAAAAGCCGAATTGTTCTGGCATTGGTTCAATGGCGGGTTTAAAAAGACCCAAAGAACAGGTGATATATGACGTCTGCTATTAGCCCAAAAAACGGAATTTTAGAGATTAAGCTCTATGAGGGGGGCAAGTCTCATCTGGCAGGCGTTGAAAACGTGCTCAAATTGTCGTCCAATGAAAACCCCTTTGGCCCCTCTGATCGGGCAAAAGAGGCCGTCGCGCGCTCAACGCATGAATTACACCGCTACCCATCAACCGATCACCTTGCGTTGCGCCAAGCCATCGCGCAGGCTCATGGATTGCCCGCCGATCAGATCATTTGCGGTGCAGGCTCTGATGAGATTATCACCTTTTTGTGCCAAGCCTATGCGGGTATGGGTGACGAAGTTCTTTATACTGAACATGGCTTTTTGATGTATCGTATTTCGGCGCTGGCCGCAGGTGCGACCCCTGTCGAGGTGGCCGAAAACGGCCGCATGGTTGATGTGGATGCGTTGCTTGCGGGCGCAACAGCGTGCACCAAATTGGTCTTTATTGCCAATCCCGCTAATCCAACGGGCACGATGATTTCCCTTGATGAAATTGTAAGGCTGGCAGATGGTCTGCCCAAACAAGCTCTTTTGGTGCTAGACGGCGCTTATGCGGAATATGCCAATGATTATGACGGCGGCGCGGCACTCATTGGCGAGCGCAGCAATGTTTTTATGACCCGAACCTTTTCAAAGATTTACGGTCTTGGCGGTTTGCGTATTGGTTGGGGCTATGGCCCAAAGGCTATTATTGATGTGCTTAACCGTGTGCGTGGGCCTTTTAACCTGTCGTCTACCCAGCAAGAGGTCGCGGAAGCTGCGGTGCGAGATCAAGAGTTTGTGGACAAATGCCGGCTTGATACCACGCGCAATCGGGTATGGCTGGCAGAAGCTTTGGCCGATATAGGCATTCCATCTGACCCTTCATCTGCTAATTTTATTCTGGCCAGATTTGAAAGTGATGATCAGGCGGAAGCTTGTGATAAATTTTTGCAATCAAATGGTATTTTACTGCGCCATGTCGCCAACTACAAATTACCCCATTGTTTACGCATCACCATCGGCGACGAATCCAGCTGTCGGCGTGTCATTCATGCCATCGCCCAATTCAAAGGCTTGCGGTTATGAGTATGCTTTACCCGAAGGTAGTCTTTATTGGGCTTGGATTGATTGCGTCAAGTATGGCGCTGGCCATGCGTGCCGCAAACCTTTGTGAGGTGATCGTCGGGCACGCACGCTCGAAAGAAACGCGCGATGTGGCACTTGAAATTGGCTTGGTCGATGCGGTCTTCGCAGACCCTATAGCTGCGGTACAAGATGCTGATTTGGTGGTTTTGGCACTGCCCGTGGGTGCAATGGGCGAAATGGCAGCCCTAATTGGTCCGCATTTAAAGGCGGGCACCACGGTAACAGATGTGGGTTCGGTAAAAGTGGCTGTTATTTTGGCCGTGCAGCCCCATTTGCCTGTGAACGTGCATTTCATTCCAGGTCACCCGATTGCTGGGACCGAGTTTTCGGGTCCCCGCTCAGGATTTGCGCGCCTTTTTCAGGGCCGTTGGTGGCTTTTGACTCCCCACCCGGAGGTTGACACGCAGGCCTTTGCCCGCCTATGCGAGTTATGCCGAAAAATGGGAGCCAAAGTTGATCAAATGGACGCCGCACATCACGATTTGGTGCTGGCCGTCACTAGCCACACACCGCATCTCATTGCCTATACGATGGTGGGCGTGGCCGATGATTTGGGGCGTGTGACCGACAGCGAAGTCATCCAATATTCGGCAGCAGGCTTTCGTGATTTTACGCGCATTGCATCTAGCGACCCGACTATGTGGCGCGATGTTTTTTTAAATAACAAAGAGGCAACGCTCGAAATCTTGGGCCGCTTCACCGATGAGCTAGCACAGCTACAAAATGCGATCCGCTTAGGTGATGGTGCGCATCTCCACGCCTATTTTACCCGCACCCGCGCAATTCGTCGCAACATTATTGATGCAGGCCAAGATACATCGGCCGCTAATTTTGGTCGAGACGCCAAAGAAACAACCACCAAATCTTGAGTCCGCCTTAGCGCGCAAAAATATCAGGCAGCCGCCCCAAGGGTAAAGGCCCAAGGCTGACCCAGTCATCTTGCACCAAGAGGGGGAGTTCTAACAGATTGGTCCCTTTTGAAAGGGCGTTCAGCAGACCCTCTATATTTGGGCGCGCCTTTGGTGCGATAAGATTTTGTTCTAACGCCATCTCGTAAAATACACGCCAATTTTGCAGCTTTATATTGATTTTCCCCTGTGCACGTCCCATCGCATCTGGCAAAATTCGACCAGCCGCGCTCAAAACAGCCCCGTTCCAATTCAGGGACAATGTCTCAAGCTCAAGCCCGCGCAGGTTCGCCAATTCAGATGTCATTTGCTGATCAAGCGCGCGGTCAAGCGTAAGGGTAAGCGACATGGCCAGTCCGGCAGGTATTTTTGAGAGTGGCATTAAAATATCTGACGCGCGCAGGCCAAATTGATGGCGATGTTCAAGAGGCGTGCTCAGCAAGCTTTCGCGCGCGCGCAGGCCCAGATCTAGCACAGCCATCTTCGCTAGATTTTTCCCCCCTTGTTTAAGCGTCAGATCTCGAGCCACAAAAATCAACCGATCAAGGGCTAGTTTTTGGGTAGGTGACAAAACCAAACTGGCTTTTGCATCGGTACTCTCAAGACGGAAGGCTTGACCAAACAGCGTTATCTCTTGGGCGTTGTCAAACGCGGCAATGATATGCCATGGACTATAAGATAATGATAAAAACTGTATGAAATTGGATGAATAGTTAAATTTGTTGTTGGCGTTTGCAACTATTGGCTTAGTTATGCTTAGGTCAAACCGATTGGGGTAACCCGTCAGGCTTAGATCGCTATAGCTTATCTTGGCGCCGTTGTTTTGGGCATGCATGATGGCTGCCATGATGCTTTGGCGCGCGAACCGCGCCCCTAGGAACCAATAGCTGCTCCACAAAAGGGCGACGACTGCAACGGCCCAAGTTAGAATGCGCATTTTAATCTCTTCCAAACATCATGGGGTGAGTTTAATCTTTAAGACCTGAAAGGACCAGAGCATGACGCAGGCGGCAGACAACTTTTGGGTTTTTGGTTATGGATCGTTGATCTGGAACCCCAACTTCCCCTATGAGCGCCGTGAAATTGCTCAATTGTCGGGCTGGGCACGTAGTTTTTGCATGCGCTCAATTCATCATCGTGGTACGCCTGAACATCCGGGTCTTGTATTGGCGCTTGATCAAAACCCAACAGCCACCTGCAATGGGGTTGGCTTTTTGGTGCCCCCTCAGCATCAGATGGTTACTTTGGCGCTTTTACGTGAACGTGAGTTGATCTCGTCGGCCTATTTGGAAGAATGGCTGCCCATTCGGTTGCAATCAGGCGAACAGGTTTTGGCGCTGACCTATGTGATTGATCGAAACCACGTGCAATATTGCGGTGCCCTCAGTCTAAGCCAACAGGCCGATATTTTGGCGACCGCAACGGGCCAGCGGGGTCATAATCGTGACTATTTGGCCGCGACCGCGCACCACCTGCAGGCTTTGGGCATTGAAGACCCTGATTTGACATGGCTTTGGCAAGAAGTAGAGGCTTCAAAAGGGTGACAAATGGCTTGGAATAAGTGCTTTTGCTGTTTAGAGTGTGTTTAATATTTGAATTAGTGAGACATATGCACAGCAGCCCCGATCAACCTTTTTTTACCCAGCCCATTCGCCAAATTGTGTTGATGCTGATTGTGACATTTTTGGTCGCAACGGGAATGTGGTTTGCGTTCCCAATTTTGGAAGGTGTGTTTTTATCAAGCCCCTATTTAAATGGGCTAATTGTCGCTTTTTTCTTTTTGGGAGTGATCACATGCGTGTGGCAAATGGTGCAGCTGGTCTTGTCGGTCGTTTGGATCGAAGACTTCGTGCAACGTCGACCTGGCCATGAATTTAGTAAGGTCCCGTCTCTTTTGGCCCCTTTGGCGGCGCTTTTGGGTGGGCGCGGGGTCAGGTTACAAATTTCTTCAAGCTCCGCACGGTCAATCCTAGATTCAGCTTCCACGCGGCTGGATGAGCAACGCGATGTCACCCGTTACCTGGCAAATTTGTTGATTTTTCTTGGTCTTTTGGGCACATTCTTTGGGTTGGCCACTACCGTGCCTGCCGTGGTTGATACTATCCGCGCTCTCGCCCCACAAGAGGGACAAACTGGCATTGAAATGTTTTCAAGCCTGATGTCAGGGCTGGAAAACCAATTGGGCGGTATGGGGACGGCTTTTTCTTCGTCGCTGCTGGGGTTGGCGGGGTCACTGGTGATTGGACTTTTGGATCTGTTCGCAGGCCACGGGCAAAACCGTTTTTACCGCGAGTTGGAAGAGTGGCTCTCGTCATTTACCAGTTTAAATTTTGGCGGTGGCGATAGTGAGCATGGGTCTTCGGATGCGGTTTTGATGGCGGTTTATGAAAAAATCATCGATCAAAACAACGCCATTGCCACATTGGTTGTAGATTTTCAACGCCGGCTTGAACGGGACACCGATCGAGCCTCAGCGTCGGCCGAAGGCGAGCGCGAGCAGTTACAGATATTGGGCGAAATCGCGCGAGGGCAAGAACAGCTTTACGCGCATTTGGCTAAATCTGAAGGGTTGCGCAGCCGCACCATGCAAGAGGGGGGGCAGTCTGACGCAGAAAGCCGTATGCGTTTGCGCTCGATCGATGTCCAACTGTTGCGGATTTTGGAAGAATTGGCGGCAGGGCGCGAAGAAACTGTGGTAGCTATGCGCGCAGATATTGCTAAATTGACCGAAACGGTTGCCGCTCTCAACCCCGATTCTTCTAAGAAGGGCTAGCCATGGCCTTGTCAGGACGTGGTAATAGACGATCGACGGCTGATACGATCTGGCCGGGTTTTGTGGATGCCATGACCACCATGCTTTTGGTGGTGATGTTTCTTTTGACTATTTTTACTGTAGTTCAGGCCGTTTTGCGTGAAAAAATTACCAGCCAAGACGGTGAACTTAATCAACTTACGCTTGAGATTGCCAGTTTGGCTGACGCTTTGGGGATGGAGCGGGTGCGCGCTGCTGATCTTGAGGGCAGGGTTAGCCAACTGTCTAATGATCTGACCGCCGCCCAGTCCGATGGAGCAGAAAAGGCGTTTATTATCGCTTCACTGTCGGCCACTTTGGCGGTCAGTGAAGATGATTTGACTCAGGCAAGCATGCGCATTGCATCGTTTGAAGAACAGGTAGCCACGCTTTTGGCCAGTCGTGCCCAAGATCGAGGGGCGATCCTGGCCTTAAAAGCTGATATTGAGGCGTTGGATGACGCTAAATCACGCGAATTTACCCGCGCCGAGGCTCTGGCCCTTACGTTGGCCCAAGCGCGTGACGAGATCAACCAGCAAGAAGAACAAGCCCGTTTGGCCGCCGCGCGTCGCCAGGCACTGGACTTTTTGATCGCCGATTTGCGCCGCCGCAATATTAATCTGTCGCAAGATTACTCTGAGGCCACCACCGTTCTAAGTGAAGAGCAAATGGCCAGACTGGTTGATCAGGCGGCCTTGCAAGCTTTACGAGATAAGTTGAAAAACTCCGATGCAGAATTGACCGCGCTGACGTTGGATTTAGAAGAACAGCGCCGAAAAGCGGAGGAAACCCTAACTTTGTTGGCTGCGGCTCAAACAAAGATGGCCCAAGATGCAAGCTCTAATTTGCCTAATCTTCTAGCCGTAGCACAAGAGGCGCTTTCCCAAGAGCAAAATAAATCCTTTGGCGCTCAGCGCGAAGTAGCGCTTTTAAATCAACAGGTTGTAAGTTTACGTGGGCAGATGGCTTCGTTGCAAAATCTGTTAGACGCGGCCGCGGTGAAAGACGAATTGGCAGGGGTGCAGCTTGATGCTTTGGGTAGCAAGCTAAATTCAGCCCTCGCTCAGGTGGCTGCAGATCAAAAGCGCCGTGCCGAATTGGAAAGCGCCGAACGTAAACGCCTCGAGGCCGAGACAAAAAGCCTTGCCAAATATCGGTCGGAATTTTTTGGACAATTGAGTCAATTACTTGAGGGACGTGACGGTGTGCGTGTGGTGGGTGATAGGTTCATCTTTTCGTCAGAAGTTTTGTTTGAGCAGGGTGCTGCGGATCTTGCGGCAGAGGGAAAAAATCAAATAGCAGGTGTTGTGGCAATTTTGAACGAGATTGCTGGTCAAATTCCGCTAGATGTTGACTGGATCATTCGTGTTGACGGCCACACAGACAACGTGCCCCTCTCAAATCGCGTGAGTTTTAAAGATAATTGGGAATTAAGCCAGGCACGCGCACTGTCCGTTGTGCGTTTTATGCAAGATGATCTAGGCTTTCCCCCTGACCATATGGCAGCCACGGGCTTTGGGGAATATCGCCCCGTCGCGCTTGGCGATAGCGACGAGGCGCGTGCCCAAAATCGCCGTATAGAGCTTAAACTCACCGAGCGCTAATGCGTTAGTATTGGAAACCGAAATCCTCCTTGCGGGGGACTTTTATTAGCCAGCGGTCAAAAGCGGTGGTTTTACACCTGCGATACGGGGCTTTTCGGGCTCTTCAATCACGAGATCAATTTCACCATCTTTGACCAAAATGCGCACTACGCCGCCTTTGACCAATTTGCCGAATAGCAACTCTTCGGCTAGTGGCTTTTTGATATACTCTTGGATTACGCGACCCAAAGGGCGCGCGCCCATCTTGTCGTCATAGCCCTTATCTGCCAACCACGCGGCGGCTTCTTCAGAAAGCTCAACATGAACATTACGGTCGATCAACTGTGCTTCAAGCTGCAAAATGAACTTTTGAACAACGTTCAAAATTACGTCTTTACTTAACGTATCAAACGAGATGACCGCATCTAAACGGTTGCGGAATTCAGGAGTAAAAGTGCGCTCAATTGCGGCGGTATCTTCCCCCGTGCGCTTGTCGCGGTTAAAGCCTATCGCGGATTTCGACATTTCAGAAGCGCCCGCATTGGAGGTCATAATCAAGATCACATTGCGAAAATCAACACTACGGCCGTTGTGGTCGGTTAATTTGCCATGATCCATCACTTGAAGTAATATATTATAGACGTCGGGGTGTGCCTTTTCCATTTCGTCTAGCAGCAAAACGCAGTGCGGATGCTGATCAACACCGTCAGTCAACATTCCACCTTGGTCAAAACCCACGTATCCAGGAGGGGCACCTATCAAGCGCGATACGGCATGTTTTTCCATATATTCCGACATATCAAAGCGTAAAAGCTCAACACTTAAGATTGAGGCTAGCTGCTTTGCAACTTCGGTTTTTCCGACACCTGTGGGGCCTGCGAACAGATAGTTACCAATGGGCTTTTCGGGTTCACGCAGGCCTGCGCGCGCCAGTTTGATAGCAGAAGAAAGTGCGACAATCGCCTTGTCTTGGCCAAACACCGCCCGTTTTAAAGTTTTTTCGAGATCTCGCAGAACTTCTGCATCATTTTTTGAGACGCTCTTAGCAGGAATGCGGGCAATTTTTGAAACTACGGTCTCAATCTCTTTTATGCCGATGGTCTTGCGGCGCTTTGAATCGCTCAGCAAATGCTGAGCGGCCCCTGCTTCATCGATTACATCAATTGCGCTGTCGGGCAATTTTCTGTCATTAATATAACGCGCGGCAAGTTCGACCGCGGCTTTAATAGCGTCGGCGGTATAGCGCAGATCATGATGGCTTTCGAAATGGGGTTTAAGCCCCATCAAAATCTTTATGGAATCTGGGATCGAGGGTTCGTTCACATCTATCTTTTGAAATCGCCGCGCTAAAGCTCGATCTTTCTCGAAATGTTGACGGAATTCTTTATAGGTTGTTGAGCCCATGCAGCGTAATTTGCCACCCGAAAGCGCGGGTTTTAGCAAGTTTGATGCATCCATCGCCCCACCCGAAGTGGCTCCTGCACCAATTACGGTATGAATTTCGTCAATGAATAAGATAGCGTCTGGGTGGTCTTCCATTTCTTTAACCACGGCTTTTAGCCGCTCTTCAAAATCACCCCTATAGCGGGTACCAGCTAAAAGCGCGCCCATATCCAAAGAGTAGATGGTCGCCTGTGACAAAATATCAGGGGTTTGCCCGTGAATGATTTTTAAAGCCAAGCCTTCGGCAATAGCGGTTTTGCCAACCCCTGGGTCTCCAACCAATAGTGGATTGTTTTTGCGCCGACGGCACAGCACTTGGATGCAACGCTCAACCTCCGCTTCTCGGCCAATCAGCGGATCGACATCACCTTTTTGCGCTTTAACATTCAGATCAACGCAATATTTGGACAAGGCGGATTCTTTTTCGGCGCCAGCTTCGGCCTTTGGGGTTTCAAGATCTTCGTCAGCCCCATTCAAAGCCCGTTCCTCACCGAAGCTTGGGTCTTTTGCTACTCCATGCGCGATGAAGTTAACCGCGTCATATCGGGTCATATCTTGTTCTTGCAGGAAATAGGCTGCGTTGCTTTCGCGTTCAGCAAAAATAGCCACCAAAACATTCGCGCCCGTAACTTCGGTACGCCCTGATGATTGTACATGGATTGCGGCACGCTGGATGACGCGCTGAAAAGCGGCCGTGGGCACGGCTTCTGATCCTTCTACATCGGTGACTAAAGTTGACAGGTCGTCATTGATAAAGCTGGTCAACGTCCGCCGCAGCGTTGCAAGGTTGACAGAGCAGGCCTGCATGACTTTGGCCGCTTCTGGCTCGTCGATCAGCGCTAAAAGGAGATGCTCAAGTGTGGCCAGTTCATGTTTGTGATCATTGGCTAGTGACAATGCGTTATGTATGGCTTGTTCTAACGTGGTCGAAAATGACGGCACTTTGACACTCCTGCTCTTTTAGATCTTGGTAGGCTAATGAGCCCTTAACGGACAATTTACTTATAAGATTAAACTTTGGTTTTATTTTGTCTGGTTCAAGCCCTAAAGTGGATTAATTGCCAAAATAATCAAAGAAAACTGAATTGCCAGCCAGTTTGGGTTAAAAATTGTTCCGTCGTTCGCGCAGTTCGGCGAAAACCGCCGCGTCTGGCTGCCCACTTAGGCCAAGGGCGGCCTTCATCTCTGGCTCTATGGCGCGTAAAAATGGGTTTGTCAGGCGTTCATGTGCCAAGGTTGTATGCAGGGCTTTAAAGTCGGGAGCCCCGTGGGCGCGGTGAGCTGCGGCGCGTGTGATAACCTGTGTGTTGTTAGGCTCAACACTCAAGGCGAAGCGCTCATTCACTGCCATATAGTCATGTCCAGAAAGAATGCGCGTTCCGTCAGGCAAGCTCATTAGCCGCGAAAGTGATGCCCACATTTGATCAAAGCTGCCTTCAAAAAGTCGCCCGCAGCCCATGGCCATAAGACTGTCACCCGTAAATGCCAAATGGCTTTTAGGCAGATAAAAGGCGATATGCCCAACCGTGTGGCCAGAGACATCCATCGTCTGACATGCTTCTTGACAAAGGGTAAATCCTTCGCCCATTTCAAGAGCCAGATCTAATGCGGGCAAACGGTGGGCGTCGGCCTTTGAACCAACCACGCGGATGTTGGAACTTCCAGAAAAGGCGGCTAAGATGTCGGCCATCCCGTCAATATGGTCGGGGTGGTGGTGGGTTAAAAGAATGTCACTTAATTGCCAACCTGTCGCAGCCAGCACGTTTAAAATTGGCGAAGCTTCGGGCGCATCGACTAGGGCCGTTTCGCCCGTGGTATCGTTATGAACCAAATAGGCAAAATTATCGGTCAGGCAGGGAATAATCATAAGTTTAAGCGACATTGGGGCACGCCTTTGCACAGTTTGGGTTGCATATAAGGTCATGACAGACCAGTTATAGGATATAAACTCTATCTTGTCGCAAAACCTCTGGGGTCGCAATGCATCTTGATGTTTTAGATCTAAGGAACTTTTATTACCGCACGCAATTGGGGCGAGTGGCGCAGCGTGCTGTGCGAGATCGCTTGACGGGCCTTTGGCCTGTCGCGGCGCTTCAAGGACAAACAGTGGTTGGCTTCGGCTTTGCTGTACCACTTCTGCGCCCATATCTGACGTCTGCACGGCGCGTGATTGGCCTGATGCCTGGGCCCCAGGGGGTCATGCCTTGGCCCGCGGGTGAGCCTAATGTGTCGGTTCTGTGCGATGAGCGTAAATGGCCCATTTCAACCGGCTTGGTGGATCGTTTGGTGGTGATGCATGGGCTTGAGACATCAGACACCCCGTCCGAGATATTAGAAGAATGCGCCCGCGTTTTGGGGCCTGGGGGGCGTGTAATATTTATCGTCCCCAATCGCTCAGGGATATGGTCACGGGGCGACGGCACTCCCTTTGGCTTTGGCCGCCCCTATTCCGCGTCACAAATCGACAGCTTGCTTCGCGATCATGGATTTACCCCCGAGCGCCACGCCTCGGCCCTTTTTTCGCCACCTTCGGAAAAACGCTTTTGGTTGGGTCTTTCAGGTGCGCTGGAGCTGACAGCACGCCGCTTTGCCCCTTGGTTCGCGGGCGGGGTCTTGATGATTGAGGCCTCAAAACAAGTCCATGCACCGAAAAATGGGGGCTTGGGTGAGCGCATACGGCGGCCTTTACGGATATTAGAAGGGGTTGGAGCCAAAGCTCCTGTGCCTGCACTTAAATCGCGCGATTGATCAGAAAGTATTGATTCTCCAAAAGGCGACCTTGGCTCTTACAAAGACCGGAATGAGGACCTTTGGGCGGGACAAAAAGTCGCAGATTGCGCGGGTTTCAGACAAAAAATCAGAAAATTCTTCGAATCAACCGTCGATTTTTTGTTATGGGCATCTTCAAGGTTGCGAGGTGGCAAAGCCTCTGCTACATCGCGCGCTAAGTTACGTCTGGTGCGTGGTGCATCTGGAACAAATCGGGTATGAAAAATGTTTTTCAGGCCAAACCATCGAAAGGGTTGACGTGTCAGAACCAGCTTCGATCTCTGCCGCTGTTGCGTCGCGTTATGCGGGTGCAATGTTTGATTTGGCAAAAGAAAGCAAAGCGCTTCCTGCGCTAACTTCAGATATAGATGCAATCGATGCTGCTTTGGCAGCCAGTAAAGATCTGTCTTTGATGATTGCATCGCCATTGGTCAGCCGCGACGATCAGGGCAAAGCCGTGGCTGCTTTGGCGACTGCTATGGGCCTGTCCATCATCTCGGCACATACATTGTCTTTAATGGCACAAAAGCGACGTCTATTTGTGTTGCCGCAATTGACTATAGACGTGCGTGCGCGCATTGCCGCAGAAAATGGCGAAATGACTGCTGAGGTGACCTCGGCCGTTAAGTTGACTGCTGCGCAGGCAAAGAAACTTTCGGCAACGCTGAAAGCCAGCGTTGGCAAAGACGTGAAACTATCAACCGCTGTCGATGAATCCCTCATCGGCGGTCTTATTGTCAAGCTCGGCTCGACTATGATTGATAATTCAATCAAATCGAAGCTCGCGGCTCTTCAGAATAAAATGAAAGAGGTCGGATAAATGGGTATCCAAGCTGCTGAGATCTCTGCGATCCTTAAAGAGCAGATTAAAAATTTTGGAAAAGATGCAGCCGTAGCCGAAGTTGGCCGCGTGCTGTCTGTGGGCGACGGTATCGCTCGCGTTTATGGCCTTGATAATGTGCAGGCCGGCGAAATGGTTGAATTCCCTGGCGGCGTCCGCGGAATGGCCTTGAACCTTGAAGTTGACAACGTTGGAGTTGTTATCTTCGGTGATGACCGCGCCATCAAAGAAGGCGATACGGTTAAACGTACAAAGTCCATCGTCGACGTTCCCGTTGGTGAAGGTCTTTTGGGGCGCGTTGTTGACGGCTTGGGAAACCCAATCGACGGCAAAGGCCCAATCGTTTCGTCCGAGCGCCGCGTTGCAGACGTAAAAGCGCCAGGCATCATCCCGCGCAAATCTGTGCACGAGCCGATGGCAACCGGCCTTAAATCGGTTGACGCGATGATTCCAGTTGGCCGCGGCCAGCGTGAATTGATCATTGGTGATCGCCAAACTGGTAAAACAGCTATCGCCTTGGACACGATTTTGAACCAAAAGTCTTACAATAAGGCTGCGGGAAAAGACGAAGGCAAAAAACTTTATTGCATCTATGTTGCGATTGGGCAAAAACGCTCGACCGTTGCACAATTGGTTAGAAAATTGGAAGAAACAGGCGCGCTTGAATATACGATCGTGGTTGCTGCAACCGCGTCGGATCCAGCACCTTTGCAATTTTTGGCGCCTTATGCGGCGACATCAATGGCGGAATATTTCCGCGACAATGGCCGCCATGCCTTGATTATCTATGATGACTTGTCAAAACAAGCGGTTGCTTATCGTCAAATGTCGTTGCTTTTGCGCCGCCCACCTGGCCGTGAAGCTTATCCAGGAGACGTGTTTTATCTTCACTCGCGCTTGCTTGAGCGTTCAGCAAAACTGAATGCGGAAAATGGCTCGGGTTCATTGACTGCTTTGCCGATCATTGAAACCCAAGGCGGTGACGTTTCGGCCTTTATTCCGACCAACGTGATCTCTATTACTGACGGCCAGATCTTTTTAGAAACAGAATTGTTCTATCAAGGTATCCGTCCTGCTGTGAACACGGGTTTGTCTGTGTCACGGGTCGGCTCATCGGCACAAACCGACGCGATGAAATCTGTTGCGGGTCCTGTTAAGTTGGAACTTGCGCAATATCGGGAAATGGCGGCCTTTGCGCAGTTTGGTTCTGACTTGGATGCTTCTACACAGCAGCTTTTGAATCGTGGCGCGCGTTTGACTGAGCTGATGAAGCAACCCCAATATGCGCCTTTGACCAACGCTGAAATTGTTTGTGTCATTTTCGCAGGTACCAAAGGTTATTTGGACAAGATCCCTGTTGGCGACGTTGGGCGTTTTGAAGCTGGTTTGTTGCAGTATCTGCGAACAACGGGCAAAGACGTTCTGGAAGACATCACCAAAAACGATCGTAAGGTTAAAGGTGATCTTGAAGACAAGATCAAAGCAGCGCTAAACGCTTTTGCGAAAGACTTCGCCTAAGGGCGGGTCAGGAGAACGGTAGATGCCAAGCCTTAAGGACCTTAAAAACAAGATCGTGAGCGTGAAAAATACGCGTAAGATCACCAAGGCGATGCAAATGGTGTCGGCTGCAAAATTGCGCCGTGCGCAAGACGCAGCCGTTGCCGCACGCCCCTATGCTGAACGGCTGAGCGCTGTTATGGCAGGATTGTCTGCATCGGTTGGCAATGCGCATGGAGCGCCCAAGCTTTTGGCTGGGACGGGCGCTGACAATGTCCATCTTTTAGTAGTGATGACGTCTGAACGCGGCCTTTGTGGCGGCTTCAACTCGACTATTGTGCGTTTGGCGCGGACCCATGCGCAACAATTGATAGCAGCAGGAAAAACTGTAAAAATCTTGACTGTTGGCAAAAAAGGTCGTGATCAGTTGCGGCGCGATTTGGGCAAGCATTTTATTGCCCATATTGACCTGACCGAGGTCAAGCGTGTGGGCTATGTGAATGCTTTGGCCATTACCAAAGATATCTTGTTGCGTTTCGATGGCGGCGAGTTTGATGTGGCCACATTGTTCTTTAACCGATTTAAATCCGTAATCAGTCAAATACCTACGGCGCAACAAATCATTCCTGCGGTGTATGAAGGCGACGAGCAAGCTACTGCGCTTTATGATTACGAACCCAGTGAAGAAGCTATCTTGGCAGATTTGCTGCCGCGCGGTGTTGCCACGCAAGTCTTTACAGCCTTGCTTGAAAACGCAGCGTCGGAACAAGGGGCGCGGATGTCCGCTATGGACAATGCGACACGCAATGCTGGTGAGATGATCAACAAATACACAACATTGTACAACCGCACCCGCCAAGCCGCGATCACGAAAGAGCTTATTGAAATCATTTCGGGCGCTGAGGCGCTCTGACCCGCACGGAGAGAAACGATATGGCAAAAGCGAAAGCACTAGGCAAGATCACCCAGGTGATTGGAGCCGTGGTAGATGTGCAATTTGAAGGTGAGCTTCCGGCGATCCTGAATGCACTTCAAACCGAAAATAATGGTAAAAAATTGATTTTGGAAGTTGCGCAGCATTTGGGCGAAAGCACCGTGCGCACCATCGCAATGGACGCGACCGAAGGTCTGGTTCGTGGCGCTGCGGTCAGTGACACAGGCGGTCAAATCTCGGTTCCCGTTGGTTCCGCCACTTTGGGTCGCATCATGAACGTAACAGGTGACCCTGTTGACGAAAGAGGCCCCGTAAGCACTAAAGAAACCCGTGGAATTCACGGTAAAGCGCCAGAATTTTCGGAACAGTCAACTGAAACTGAAATTCTTGTCACAGGTATCAAAGTGATTGACCTTTTGGCTCCCTATACGAAGGGCGGTAAAATTGGTTTGTTCGGTGGCGCGGGCGTTGGTAAAACGGTTTTGATCATGGAATTGATCAACAACATTGCTAAAGTGCACTCTGGCGTGTCGGTTTTTGCTGGCGTGGGCGAACGCACACGCGAAGGTAACGACCTTTACCACGAAATGATTGAATCAGGTGTTATTAACCTAGAAGACTTGACCAAATCGAAGATCGCCCTGGTTTATGGTCAAATGAACGAGCCTCCAGGTGCGCGTATGCGTGTAGCCTTGTCGGGTTTGACCTTGGCCGAGCAGTTCCGTGACGATACAGGCTCTGACGTATTGTTCTTTGTTGACAACATATTCCGCTTTACCCAAGCGGGTTCCGAAGTTTCGGCGCTGTTGGGTCGCATTCCTTCGGCGGTGGGTTATCAGCCAACATTGGCAACTGACATGGGAGCAATGCAAGAACGTATTTCTTCGACAAAAAATGGTTCGATTACTTCTGTGCAAGCCGTTTATGTTCCAGCCGATGACTTGACTGACCCTGCGCCAGCCACCTCATTTGCCCACTTGGACGCGACTACAGTTCTGGACCGTGCTATCTCGGAAAAAGGGATTTATCCTGCTGTTGATCCTTTGGGCTCAACCTCGCGCTTGCTTGATCCTTTGATCATCGGCGAAGAGCATTACAACGTGGCAACTAGTGTTCAGCGCGTTCTTCAGCGCTATAAATCCTTGCAGGATATCATTGCAATCTTGGGCATGGATGAGTTGAGCGAAGAAGACAAGCTGGCCGTTGCCCGCGCCCGTAAGCTTGAGCGTTTCTTGTCGCAACCGTTTGATGTGGCAAAAGTATTTACAGGCTCTGATGGCGTTCAGGTTCCTTTGGAAAAAACCATATCTTCCTTCAAAGCCGTGGTCGCAGGTGAATATGACCACTTGCCAGAAGCGGCCTTCTATATGGTTGGGGACATCGATGACGTGATTGCCAAAGCTCAGCGTCTTGCTGCAGCAGCGGCTTAGGGGGCGACATGGCAGCAGCTGTACAATTCGACCTCGTCAGCCCTGAGCGTCGCTTGGCGTCAGTTCAGGCGGTCGAGGTGCAGATCCCAGGTGCCGATGGCGATATGACAGCGATGGAGGGGCATGCCCCGACCATCACCACTCTGCGCCCAGGTATTTTGCGCGTTCTCTCGTCAGATGGAAGCGAGGCTTTTGCAGTGACAGGTGGCTTTGCTGAAATTAGCGCAAGCAGCGTTTCGGTATTGGCTGAAAAAGCTGTGCCTTTGGCAGATCTGACAGCTGCAATGGTTGATGAAATGATCACTGAGGCCCGCAATGCGGCCGAAGCTGCTTTGCCTCAAAGCCGTGATGCGGCTGATAAAACTGTTGAGGATTTTGTGGCCTTGCGTGTGGCCGCTGGTCACTAAACTAAAGCTTGAATTTAAAAAGCCCCAAAACTCATCTGAATTTTGGGGCTTTTTGATGTGATACGCATTATTTTTGTTGATACATGCCTTCGTAAATTGGCACCAACGTGTCAGTTTCAAACAATGACGACACAGACGTGCCGCTCCAGATGTTCAAAATTGCCTGTGCAAAAATCGGCGCTGTCGGCACGATACGAATATTAGGGCAAGCCAATGTTTCAGCCGTGGGACGGATCGAGTCAGTAATCACAAGATTTTTCATCACTGACTTAGAAATACGTTCAACTGCCGGGCCAGACAGCACGCCATGGGTGATATAGCTGTGCACTTCAACTGCGCCATTCTCAATCAACACTTCGGCAGCCTTACAAAGGGTCCCAGCTGTGTCACAAATGTCGTCAACGATGATACATTTCTTGCCAGCAACATCACCAATAACTGTCATTTCGGCAATCTCACCCGCTTTTTCGCGGCGTTTATCGACAATGGCCATCGGCGCTTTGATGCGTTTGGCAATCTCGCGGGCGCGTGATACGCCGCCTACGTCAGGCGAAACCACCATCAAATTATCCATATCGCCTTTGAAGTTATGCTCAATATCCAAGGCAAAGATCGGCGCGGAGTAAAGGTTATCAACAGGCACATCAAAAAAGCCCTGAATTTGTGCGGCGTGAAGGTCTAGCGTCAAAACGCGGTCAATGCCAGCTTCGGTCAGCAAATTGGCCACAAGCTTCGCGGAAATTGGAGTGCGGGCCTTGGCGCGGCGATCTTGGCGTGCATAGCCGAAATATGGGATGACGGCTGTGATGCGCGCCGCAGAGGAACGGCGCAGCGCATCAGCGATGATCAACAGCTCCATCAAATTATCATTAGCGGGGTTGGATGTGGGCTGAATGATATACATATCTTCGCCACGCACATTCTCATACACCTCAACAAAAATTTCCTGATCGTTGAAACGTTCGACCCTCGTGTCGACCAAACTCACCGACATGCCACGATGCATCGACATACGTCTGGCGATCGATTTGGCAAGATCAAGATTAGCAGTTCCAGAGATCAGTTTGGGTTCGGCCATTACAGACATATCAGTTCCTTGCCTAGAGCAAAAAGGATTCTTCAAACTTGGAATATCCCTAGCACTGTGAGGTGCTTTTGAAAACCAATCAGCAGCCAATTATCTAAGATTTGTAATCTTTTGTGGACATCTTCAAAGCAGGAACTCAATGACCTGCAAGGATGCGCCCGAAATGATCAATATCCGCCTTTGCCGTCGCCCACGAGCACACAAGCCGCGCCCCCAAAACATCGTCGCCCCCACCCATTAGGGTTTCGCCGTCATTTAAATAATAATAGGCCCCCGCATCGTGTAGAATTTGGTGGAATTTACGAGGCCAACGGGCGAAAATGATGTTGGCATCGGTGGGGTGATCGAAGGTTACATAGGGCAGTTTACCCATGGCCTGTACCAAGTCTGCAGCGCTGTCATTGGCGCGTTTGGCAAGATTTAGCCAAAGATCGTCTTGCAGATAGGCTTGCATTTGGGCAGACATAAAACGGTGTTTCGACATTAAATGCCCTGCGCGTTTGCGCCGCAGTTCGAACTCCCACGCCTGATGGGGGTGAAACAAGACCACCGCTTCGACGCCCATAAGGCCATTCTTGGTGCCGCCAAAAGACAAAATATCAATGCCCGCGCGCCATGTCATATCTGCGGCTTTAGCATTTGTGGCCACCAAAGCATTAGCAAAGCGTGCGCCGTCCATATGGCAGGGCAGCCCAAATTCTTTTGCCACGCGGGTTAAGGCTTTGACCTCATCTAGTTGATAGACCGTGCCCGATTCGGTTACATTGGTCAATGAGACAAGGCCTCTCTGCACGCTGTGAACGCCGCCAAGTCCACTAGCCTCAATGGTGCGGCGGAGGGATTCCGGCGTCATTTTTCCATGCGGCCCGTCAACCAAGACCAGCTTTGCGCCATTGGTGAAAAACTCTGGCGCACCGCATTCGTCTTTTTCTATATGGGCCTGTGGGTGGCAAAAAATTGATCCCCAAGGTGGAGTTTGCAAGGCCAAACTCAGTGCATTTGCTGCAGTGCCTGTAGGGACCAAATATGTGGTAGCTGTGGGTGCTTCGAACAAGTGGCGCATCTGGAGTGTAAGCGCCCCCATCATCGGATCGGCTCCGTAAGATTTGGTTTGCACCTCATTCACTGCTGCCATCGCGGCCCAAACTTCGGGTGCGACTGGTGCGGTATTGTCTGACGCGAAAAACATTAGGGCGTCTCCTCTATTAGGTAATCTTCCCAATTCTCAGTCGGGACCGATGTTTCAGGCAGCGTCCAGCCCTGCACCGAAATGCGTGCATCATGTACTGATTGTGTTGTGCCTGAAATAAGCGGATGCCAGTCTAAAAGTGGTTTGCCCTCGTGGAGGCGCCGATAAGCACATGTGCGTGGCAGCCAGTAGACAATGTTAGGCAACCGCTCTGGCGTGACTTGCACACAGTCTGGAACAAAATCACGTCGATTTTCATAGTTTTTGCAACGGCAGGTTTCCCCATCTAAAAGCTGGCACGCCAACCGTGTAAAGGCCACTTCGCCAGTATCTTCAAACTCAAGTTTATTCAGGCAGCATTTGCCGCAGCCATCGCAAAGTGCCTCCCATTCGTTATGGGTCAATGCTTCAAGAGGAAGTGTTTCCCAAAATTTCGGGCGCATATTTTCGGTCATAGGGGCTCCAATATTGTGCGCGCTTGTGCGCAGTCTTTGGCCATTTGATCACGCAATTCTTGCAGCCCGTCAAACTTTAGTTCGGGGCGCAAATAGGCGACAAATGCCACCGATAGCTCTGCGCCGTAAAGATCGCCCGAAAAATCGAAAAGGAAACTTTCCAAATTAGGTTGGTTTTTGCCAAACATCGGCCGCACGCCAAGGCTGGACGCTGCTTTGTAGCTGCCCTTAAAGGGGCCGGTCAACACGTCAACTAACACCGCATAAACGCCGAGCTTTGGCAGGTGAAGGTCGCTTACTGCCATATTGGCTGTGGGATAACCCAAGTCGCGGCCCCGTTTTTCGCCATGAATGACAGGCCCTTCAATTCGGTGAGGGTGACCCAGCATTTGTTGTGCGAGTTGGGGATCGCCCTCTTTTAACGCTTGGCGAATAGCGGTCGAGGAAATTTCGGCCCCAGAGGTGTGCAAAAGCTGAGAAACCGTGACGCCAAAACCAAATTCTTTACCTAGCGAAACCAAATCTTGGGCCCGCCCAGAGCGCCCGGCACCAAAACAAAAGTCCGCCCCCACAACCACATGTGACACGCCCAGGCCCTCTTGCAAAATCAGTTTGGCAAAGTCGCGCGGTGACAGGGCCGCCATTTCTGTGTTGAAGGGCAGCTCATAAAGATTTTTAACACCCAGCCGCGCCATTTCATGCGTCCGAGCTTTGGCGTTCATCAAGCGAAATGGAGCCGTATTAGTGGGGTTGAAGAAGGCTCTTGGGTGAGGTTCAAATGTGATGATGCCTAAGGGCCCATGTACGCGTGCGACATCCAGTACCGATTGATGGCCTAAATGCACACCGTCAAAATTACCTAAGGCGCAAGACGCCCCTTTGTCCTTGGCCGCAAGGCCTAATAATTGGCGGTAAATCTGCATATTCCAATTGGCCTTTGGCCCGAGTAACGCGGGCAGTATATATCTTGGTGTTTGGTATCGCCTAGCGCAGTCTATATTTCAAGTGCCGTCCCCCTTGGGCCAGTCTAACGCAAAAAGCCAATCGAAAAAGTTGTTGTGCGATCTTGGGCGGCAAGCCACGGGGCAAGAAGTGCGGCCTCAGGATTTTGAGTATTGGCGCCAAAATTTCCTGCTGCTATCCCAGAGGTGATGAAAAGGCTATCAATACCCTGATACATTGCCCCTAAAATATCGGTGTCGATCCCGTCGCCGATGGCGAGCGCGCGCGGCGACTTTAGGTCGGGCTGAAGTTGGGATAGTCGGCGTCGTGCCAGATCGTAAATTGGTGCATGGGGTTTGCCATAATAAAGGGATAGCCCACCCATCTGGGAATAAAGCGCGGCCAAGGCCCCTGCGCAATATATACGCTGATCTCCTCGATCAACGATAATATCAGGATTGGCGCATAACATCGGCATATTGCGGGAAATCGCTTTTGCGAATTGGTCGCGGTAATCTTCGGGCGTGTCGACGGCATCATTAAAGGGCCCAGTGCAAACGATGCCTTGGGCGGCGTCAAAATCTACGCGCTCAATGGTTGGGTTTGGTGCCATAAAAATATTCAACTCAGCGCTGACGCTGGTAAAAAACCCCACATCGTGGGGTGGTCCTATGTGATAGACCTTTTGGCCCACAGCTCCCCCATAAAATCCAAATTGCGCGGCATCACCCGAGCTTGCAATTGCATCATAGCAATCTTGGGGAACGTGCATTCCATCAAGCTGTGCCTTGACGCTGGCACTGGGGCGGGGTGAATTTGTCACCAAAATCACGGTGCCGCCCGCCCGTCGATAGGTTTGCAGCGCTCTAACTGCCGCTGGAAAGGGGGTATGTCCATTGTGCAGGCATCCCCAAAGGTCGCAAAAAACTGCGTCATATTGCGCTGAGATATTAGACAAATATTGAATTATTTGGGACATTTCGGGGTTATAATTTAAGCGCAGGGATGATCTGCTTTTTGCGTGACATGATGCCTGGCAGCGTGACGGTGTCACCCGTTACCAACGCCCCAAATGAGGCCCGCGCCATTTCAGCCACCAGAGCATTTGGCACCAATAGAGTTGCTTCTTCGCGCAAAATATCGACTACGAACAGCAAGACCTGATCTGCGCCATCTTCGGCTGCAACCAAAGGCATGGCCTGCATCAGTGAGAGTTTACGCTCAAGTACAATATTGGGAGAGGTAGTCTCTAACACCGAAATGCGTAGTTTTTTGTCAGCAACTTGATATTCTTTGGAATCCATCCGCAAAAGGGCGGCATCGCTAAAGGCCGAAATGTCGGATTTGGCCGCAAACATTTTATCGGCCAGATCCGTCATGTTCACTCCAAGCTCTGCTGCCAAAGCTTCGGCCACTGCGCGATCATGGTTGGTTGTGGTCGGCGAACGAAACAGCAGCGTGTCCGACAAAATGCAAGACAACATCATGCCTTTAATTGCGGGTGGGGCAAGCGCAAGATCTACACCTATCAGATCATGCATTATCGTGGCTGTGCACGCCAAGGGGCGCATCGTCACTTCGATCGGGTTTTTGGATTTAAGGCCCCCAACCAACAGATGGTGGTCAATGATGGCCAAAATCGTCGCATCATTCACCGAGGTAGGCAATTCAGCAGGGTTGTTCGTGTCGACAATGATTATAGGTTCATTAGGTGAAATCTCTTGAATGATGGCAGGTTTCTCAAGACCCCAATGTCGCAATACGAAGTCAGCTTCCATGTTTGGGCTGCCCAACAAAATAGCCTGCGCTGGTGTTTTTTTGATCTCGTTTAAATACCAAGCCCAAATTATTGGAGAGCCTGTGCTGTCTGTGTCTGGGGCCTTATGTCCGAAAATCTTAATCATGGTCTATCCGTGGATTACTGCTGGCCGCCTTATAGGTCATGACACTGTCATTGTCACGCCTGAGCGACTATAAAATGCTGTATGCTGCGCCCCGTTCCGGTTAAAAATTTTTATACTTGGGGTTGTTGACATGGGGAAGGGGCATAACTAAATACCCATTGTTAGCACTGACGCTAGGTGAGTGCTAATAGGATTTAACCTGAAACCTAAGGAGAGTTTTCAGATGGCATTTACACCGCTGCAAGACCGCGTATTGGTCCGCCGCATTGAAGGCGAAGAAAAGACCAAAGGTGGTCTAATCATCCCGGACACCGCAAAAGAAAAACCTGCTGAGGGCGAAGTTATCGCCTGTGGGGCTGGCGCGCGCAAAGATTCGGGCGAATTAATCCCGATGGGCGTAAAAGCTGGTGATCGCGTGTTGTTTGGCAAATGGTCAGGCACCGAAGTCACACTTGAAGGTAAAGAACTTCTTATCATGAAAGAAAGCGACATTTTGGGAATCATTTCCTAAAAGCGCAGGCCCTCTCTTTATGAAGGGGCATCTTTCTTAACCGTAATTTTAAATAAACTGGAGCAAGCAAATGGCTGCTAAGGAAGTCAGATTTGACACCGACGCCCGTGACCGTATGTTGCGCGGCGTAAACATCCTTGCGGATGCTGTAAAAGTAACTTTGGGTCCAAAAGGCCGCAATGTTGTTATTGAAAAATCATTCGGCGCACCTCGTATCACCAAAGACGGTGTTACCGTTGCCAAAGAGATCGAACTTTCAGATCGCTTTGAAAACATGGGCGCACAGATGGTTAAAGAAGTCGCTTCGCGCACGAATGACGAAGCAGGCGACGGCACCACGACCGCAACTGTGTTGGCACAAGCCATCATCAAAGAAGGCGTGAAAGCCGTTGCTGCGGGTATGAACCCAATGGACCTAAAGCGCGGTATCGATTTGGCAACGGCAAAAGTCGTTGCTGCGATCAAAGCGGCTGCGCGTCCTGTTTCTGACTCGGCTGAAGTTGCGCAAGTAGGCACGATCTCTGCTAATGGTGAAGCTGAAATTGGTCGTCAAATCGCTGATGCGATGCAAAAAGTCGGCAACGAAGGCGTGATCACTGTTGAAGAAAACAAAGGTCTGGAAACAGCGACGGAAGTTGTTGAAGGCATGCAGTTCGACCGTGGTTTCTTGTCGCCATATTTTGTCACGAATCCTGACAAAATGGTTGCTGACCTAGAAGATTGCTACATTTTGTTGCATGAGAAAAAACTCTCATCGTTGCAGCCAATGGTTCCTTTGTTGGAATCCGTTATTCAAAGCCAAAAGCCTTTAATCATCATCTCGGAAGATGTTGAAGGCGAAGCTTTGGCAACTTTGGTTGTGAACAAATTGCGCGGTGGCTTGAAAATTGCTGCGGTCAAAGCACCCGGTTTTGGCGATCGCCGCAAAGCAATGTTGCAAGATATTGCTATCTTGACCGGTGGTCAGGTGATCTCTGACGATTTGGGCATGAAGCTTGAAAACGTGACCATCGATATGTTGGGCCGCGCGAAAAAAGTGACAATCACCAAAGATACTACAACTATAGTTGATGGTGCTGGCGACAAGGCTGAAATTGCTGGCCGTGTTGCGCAAATCCGTGCGCAAATTGAAGACACAACCTCAGATTACGACCGCGAAAAGTTGCAAGAGCGTGTGGCCAAACTGGCTGGCGGTGTTGCTGTTATCCGCGTCGGTGGTATGACCGAAGTTGAAGTGAAAGAACGTAAAGACCGCGTCGACGACGCGCTGAATGCAACTCGCGCTGCTGTACAAGAAGGTATTGTTGTTGGCGGTGGTGTGGCTTTGGTTCAAGCGGGTAAAACTTTGGATGGTCTTGCTGGTGAGAATGCTGATCAAACTGCGGGCATAGCTATCGTGCGCCGCGCTTTGGAAGCACCTTTGCGTCAAGTTGCACAAAATGCTGGTGTTGACGGTTCGGTTGTCGCTGGCAAAGTGCGTGAGAGCAAAGACAAAAACTTTGGTTTTAACGCGCAAACTGAAGAATATGGCGACATGTTCAAATTCGGCGTGATCGATCCTGCTAAAGTTGTGCGTACAGCGCTCGAGTATGCGGCATCAGTTGCCTCATTACTGATCACAACCGAAGCGATGATCGCTGACAAGCCAGAGCCAAAATCAGGCGGCGGCGGCGGCGACATGGGCGGCATGGGCGGCATGGGCGGTATGGGCGGAATGATGTAATCATCCGACCTCATGGTCTGAAAGGAAAGGGCGCAGCTTAGGCTGCGCCCTTTTTTAACGCACAAGTGACGTGACCTCACTTGTGCAGATGATTGCAGTGCATTCCCGACAAAGGTTGGACCTTTCTAGATGTTGTGGAGAGTGTGATGGATTATACGTTTGCTTAGTTTTTTGATAAGTGTTTGGTGCTTGTTGTGGAAACAGACTGTATAAATACCTACTTAGTGCCCCGATAGGCGTAGTCTATCATCGAGCTATCTTATTGTAATATATTGTTTTAAAAGCGAACAACTGCCAAGGAAATTCATTTGCATCATGAACAGCCTATTGGGTGTGGCTCCGTTCCATTGGTGGTTGGCGCATCAATTACCGATTAAAGCGGGAGTTGGCTTGGCTTTGTTGCACCCCATAAGAAGCCCTTGGTCACGCCGATCTTGGTCCAAAAGCATCAGCCCCAAATAAGTGGCCCGTTCATCGGCAAAGCCAAAGCCGATCAACTGGTCCTGATCGTCAAAAAGCCAAATCCTTAAGGTCTTTGTCACATCGCCACTGGGTGCTGATCAAAGACGCGCAAATATATTAAAAGACAATTTCTTCGAGCGGGTCATACTGGCAATCTTGACCCCAGGCGGCTTGGGCCAGCCCTAAGGGTTTGACGCGAATATAGGCCAGCTCATCACGCTTGAAAAAGCGCCGCCTAGTCACGACATGTTCGGGGTCCTGCCAGCTGGGGTCTATCTTGCCCTCGACAATATGGCAGCGAAAGAATACTTCGACTTGGTGAAAACCGCTGCTGGGGTCGTGAAATTCGTTGATCAAAGCGGGTGCGCCCACTTCGATGGTCAGGCCCGTTTCCTCAAACACTTCGCGCATGAGATTTTGTGGCAATGACTGGCCCGCAATCACTCCACCCCCAGGCGCGCACCAAAGGTTTGATTTCTGATCCGCAAAAGCATTGACCAAAAGTACGCGGTCCTCATGTAAAATAAGGGCGCGAACGGCGCTACGGGGGGGCTTATACTTCATAAGCCCATGGTAGGGCAGGAGGTGCTATTGTCTAGCGTCATCCGACACGAAGTGCTAGTTTTTTGGCAATATAACACTAAAAGTGCTGCCTTTGCCGAGTTCGCTTTCAATCATCAGACGGCCGCGATGGCGTTTGACGATATGTTTCACGATGGCCAGCCCCAACCCCGTGCCCCCGTTTTCGCGCGAACGGTGTTCGTCAATTCGGAAAAAGCGTTCAGTTAAGCGCGGTAGATAAACCGGGTCTATGCCGCCTGCGTCATCGTTCACATCAATTCGCAAGGCGGCTTGACGCAACTGGGGGTCTCGCTCAATCGCGGTGATGGCGACCTGTACCTGCCCGCCCTCTTTGCCGTATTTGATCGAATTTTCGATTAGATTTGTGAAAATTTGGCTTAATTGGTCTGGATCAGCGGGCAATTGCGCAGGGATTGACAGACCTGATTGGATGACCTTGATCTTCATTTGGTTCGCGATCGGGCCTAAGGCGCTCACCACGCTTGCGATGATGGTGTGCACATCAACGGTAGTGCTTGGGCGCACACGCTCGGTTGCCTCGACCCGGCTTAAGGACAAAAGATCTTGTACCAAACGGTTCATACGCTCGGCTTCGCGCTGCATGATGCCCAAAAATCGGTCGCGGACCTTTTCCTCTTTCGCCGCGGTGCCGCGCAGGGTTTCAATAAAGCCCATCACCGCTGTCAGGGGTGAACGTAGCTCATGACTGACATTGGCCACAAAATCACGCCGCATTTGGTTTAGTTTCTCATTCTCGGTTACATCTTTAAAGGACACCACCGCACCAATCACACCCTGATCCTCAAGCGGAAAAAAGTTGACCACAAAGGTAACGTCGCCATTATGGTCTGACAGCACATAGCGACATTCTTGCGGCGTTTGCGTTTGGAAAAGCGTGGCGAGCGCTTGGGAAAACTGGGGTTGGCGAAACGACAAAATGAAATGACGCCCCAAACATTCATCCCCAAAGAGTTGGACAGCCTGCGGGTTCATCGCAGTCACGCGTGAGCTGCTCGCCACCAAAACGATGGGTAGTGGGATGCCCGTGATGACAGATTGTGAAAGTGATGATTCCATCAGCCCTTTGACCCTAGTTTAAATGTTAAAAGCTTATGACACGGAGCCCAACTTATGCCCAGAGTTTGTAACAAATTGATTATGGAATTGCGTTTTTGTTCGAAACACGTTTGATTTTTTATCACAAACCGCACGGCGCAAAGATTTTGGCGAACGAAATAGCGTTAAAAAGATGATATGATACAAAGGCTTTTTCTATTTTACAAAAAATTGGATAAAATTTAAGTGACAAATTGCTTTGTCATAAGCTTGTTACAAAAAGTACATATTGCTGTCATCAAAGACGCCTATCTGTCGGCAAGTAACATCATAGAAATTAGGAGACGTTATGACTTTCTTCAAATTAAGCGTATCTGCACTTGCCACAGTTGCCGTATCTACCTCGGGCGTTTTTGCGCGCGATAATGTGCATTCAGCTGGCTCGTCCACTGTGAAGCCCTACGCGGAAATCGTTGCCGAAGCATTTGGCGAAAACTTTGATTTTCCAACCCCAGTGGTTGAAGGTGGCGGTTCAGGTGGTGGTCGTAAGAAATTGTGTGAAGGCGTTGGTGAAAACACAATAGACGTGGCAAACTCATCTTCACGCATTAAACAATCTGACATCGATACTTGTGCCGCAAATGGCGTGACAGAGATCATGGAAGTGCGCATTGGTTATGATGGTATCGTTTTCGCCTCTGACATCAACGGCCCACAATTTGCATTTACACCAGCTGACTGGTTTAACGCTTTGGCGGCTGAAGTTTTGAAAGACGGCACTTTGGTTGCTAACCCAAACAAATCTTGGTCTGACGTTAACCCCGTTTTCCCAGCACAAGATATTATTGCTTATATCCCAGGCACGAAACACGGCACACGCGAAGTATTTGACGTGAAAGTGATAGAAGCAGGATGTAAAGACGCGGGCGCAGAAGAAGCGTTCAAAGCGGCGGGTAAAGATGATGGCTGTATGACTTTGCGCACTGATGGCGCGTCAGTTGATATCGATGGCGACTATACAGAAACATTGTCGCGCATTGATGCCAACAGAAACGCAATCGGTGTATTTGGTTTGTCCTTCTACCAAAACAACACAGACAAATTGAACGTTGCGACTATGTCAGGCATCGTTCCTTCGACCGAGACAATTGCTTCGGGTAAATACCCCGTGTCGCGCCCACTTTACTTCTACGTAAAAAATGCGCATTTGGGTGTGATACCTGGTTTGCAAGAATATATCGACTTCTTCGTGTCTGACGACATGGCGGGTCAAAACGGCCCTTTGGCCGCTTATGGCTTAGTGTCTGATCCTGAATTGGCTGCGACCCAAGCGATGGTTGCTGCTGGAACACCAATGGCGCCTTTGAACTAAGACAAGCTGAAACGCGGGTGGCGTTCTTCGCCACCCGCACATTTTTGGATTTAAATATGAGCCTTGGCATATTAATCTTGATTTTGGGTTTTTTGACCCTGGGTGGATTTTTTCTGGGGCGTTCGCGGGCAGTGTCGATGGTAGACTATGACGCGCGTAAACTTCACTCATTGCCAAATTTCTATGGTGGGATGGTTGCGATTTTCATCGCCCTACCCGCCTTCTTTGTTTTTTGCGCTTGGACGCTTTTACAGCCCGTACTCATCGAACAACGGGTGATCAGCAATATTGCTATTGTCGATATTACTGAAGGTTCAAACCGCACCCTTGTGATGGCCGACGTGCGCCGTATAGCCGAGGGGCTCGACCGTGCCATGGCCTTGGGCGGCCTGTCAGAGCAAGATCTACTGAAGTTTGACACCACGCAGTCTGACGCCAATGCTTTACTTGCGACCGCGGGAGTAGCATTGGGCAGAGAAGTGCAGCCCAGCGTCTTCGACGCTGCGCGTCATTATCGTTTAATGTCGAAATCAGCACAGTTGGTTATGTTTGTTTGTGTGCTTAGTGTCGCCCTTTTGGGCTTTGCGTTGGCCTATAGGCGTATCTCAGCGCAAATGCGCGCGCGGAATGTGGTTGAGGCCGTTGTGCTTTGGGGGCTGGTTGCCGCTTCCATGGTGGCGATTTTAACAACCGTTGGCATCATCGCCTCGATGCTGTTTGAAGCTTATAATTTTTTTAAGATGTATCCTATTCTTGAATTTTTTACGTCACCCGTGTGGAACCCACAATTTAGCGGCGGTTCAGAGTTAGGGATTTTGCCGCTGCTGTGGGGTACGCTTTACGTGTCTTTCGTGGCCTTGGTCGTTGCGGTGCCGACCGGGCTATTTGCCGCGATTTATTTATCTGAATATGCAGGGCCTAAGCTGCGCGCCACGGCCAAACCTGCCATTGAGATTTTGGCTGGTATCCCAAGCATTGTTTACGGTCTGTTTGCGCTAGTCACCATCGGTCCGATGTTGCGCGACTATTTTGCCCAACCGCTGGGTTTGGGCGACAGCTCATCTTCGATTATCACGGCGGGACTTGCGATGGGTATCATGCTTATTCCTTTCATCTCCTCTTTGTCGGACGACATCATCAACGCGGTACCGCAAAATCTACGCGACGGCTCTTATGCGCTGGGGGCTACACAGTCCGAAACCATTCGCCAAGTTGTGCTGCCCGCCGCCCTTCCTGGGATTGTGGGGGCGGTTTTGATGGGAGCCAGTCGCGCCATCGGTGAGACTATGATTGTTGTGCTAGGGGCGGGTGCCTCGGCTAAATTGTCGATCAACCCGTTCGATGCGATGACAACCATCACCGTAAAGATAGTAAGCCAATTGACGGGCGATACCGAGTTCAATTCACCCGAAACATTGGTAGCCTTTGCCTTGGGGCTGACTTTGTTTGTGTTTACTTTGTTGTTGAACATCGCCGCCCTTGCCATTGTACGCAAATATCGGGAGCAATACGAATGACAAACGATGCAAAAGCTACGTTCACGTCAATCAAAAACCCCGACGCTCGTACCAAAAAGCGCAACGCCGCCGAAAAACGCTTTCGGGCCTATGGGCTTTTGGCGGTTGCTGTGTCGGTTGTGGCACTTTTGTTCTTGCTAAGCTCAATTTGGACCAAGGGCTCGGGTGCCTTTTACCAAACCTATTTGACGGTTTCGGTGACCATGTCGGCTGAAAAGCTAGACCCAAAGGGCAACCGCGACCCCGACGAGATGAAAAAGGTCACCACCATTGGCTATAGCAAGCTGATTGCCCAGAACTTGATTGACCAATTGGCGGCGAACGGCATTGATACAAGTAACGTCAGCGACAAAAATATTGCCAAGCTTCTATCGTCTGAATCTGCGGCCACTTTGCGCAATCAAGTGTTGGCGGATCCAAAGCTGGTGGGTCAAACGCAAATATTCACCTTTTTGGCAAGCGGACGTATTGATGGTTACTTCAAAGGCCGCGTCACGATGGAAAGCGCTGCTCTTGATAACAATATCTCGCCCGCGCAACTGGTTATTGCGGATGAGATGAAAAATATCGGTATTTTATCCATCAAGTTCAACTGGAAATTCCTATCCGCTCCCGACGCATCTGAACTGCGCCCCGAGGCTGCGGGCTTGGGTGTGGCGATCTTGGGCTCGGCTTACATGATGTTGGTGGTTTTGGGGCTTGCTTTGCCTTTGGGTGTTGCCGCCTCGATTTATCTAGAGGAATTTGCAACCAAAAACCGTTGGACTGACGTGATTGAGGTGAATGTCTCAAATCTTGCGGCGGTGCCCTCGATTGTATTTGGTATCTTGGGCTTAGCTATCTTTATCAATATCGGCGGCTTACCTCAGTCGGCCTCAATCGTGGGGGGCTTGGTCTTGACCTTGATGACGCTGCCAACTGTTATCATCTCAACCCGTGCCAGCTTGCAGGCAGTGCCCCCTAGCATCCGCGATGGGGCCCTAGCGGTTGGGGCGTCAAAAATGCAGTCGGTCTTTCACCATGTGTTGCCCCTTGCCATGCCTGGCATCATGACCGGCACCATCATTGGGGTAGCGCGCGCCTTGGGAGAAACCGCACCTTTATTGCTAATCGGCATGGTCGCCTTTGTGCGCGACTTTCCCGCAAGCCCACCTTCGGGTTTTTTTGATCCGGCCACGGCGCTGCCGGTGCAAGTCTATCAATGGACACAGCGCGCCGATCCCGCGTTTACCGAGCGCGCGTCGGGGGCGATTATCGTTTTACTTGGGTTCTTGTTGGTCTTAAATTCAGTGGCCATCTTCTTACGCAGCCGATTTGAGCGGCGCTGGTAGATTTAGGATCAATCATGAACAATATGATATTCTTGGAGAGAAATGTGGAAGTCGAAAAAAACAAAATATCAGCTCAGGGCGTTCAGGTTTTCTACGGTGAAAATCACGCTTTGAAAGATGTGAATGTGGATATTCTGGACAAGACGGTCACAGCATTTATTGGCCCATCGGGGTGTGGCAAATCTACCTTTTTGCGTTGCTTAAATCGTATGAACGACACGATTGCTGGCTGCCGCATTGTGGGTGATATTCGTTTGGACGGCGAGGATATTTACGAAGCGGCTGTTGACCCTGTGCAATTGCGCGCCAAAGTGGGTATGGTGTTTCAAAAACCGAACCCCTTCCCCAAATCTATCTATGATAATGTGGCTTATGGGCCAAAAATCCACGGGCTTAGCCGCTCAAAGGCTGAATTGGATGAGATTGTCGAAACCTCGCTGCGCCGTGCCGCGCTTTGGAATGAGGTCAAAGACCGTTTGCACGCAGGGGCCACTGGCCTTTCCGGCGGCCAACAGCAGCGCCTTTGCATCGCCCGTGCGATAGCCACAGGTCCCGAGGTTTTGTTGATGGATGAACCATGCTCGGCGCTTGATCCGATTGCCACTGCGCAGGTCGAGCAATTGATTGATGAGTTGCGCAGCCGTTATTCTGTGGTCATTGTGACCCACTCAATGCAACAAGCCGCTCGCGTCTCGCAGCGCACCGCGTTTTTTCATATGGGGAATTTGGTTGAATATGGTGAAACGGGCCATATTTTCACCAATCCAAGTGATCCGCGTACGGAAAGCTATATCACAGGCCGTATTGGATAGGATGAATGATGAATAATGAACCCCATATTGCGTCAGCCTTTGACCGTGACCTTGAGGCCATTCAGGCTATGATCGTGCGCATGGCGGGCTTGGTTGAAACATCGCTTTTGCAAGCGGCTGAAGCGCTTGAAACCCGTGATGAAGAGCTCGCCGATACCGTGCGTGAAGGTGACAAAGTCATTGATGACCTTGAGCTACAAATCAACACAGAAGCTGCGCGTATGATAGCTTTGCGGGCCCCAGCAGCGTCAGATTTGCGCACCGCCCTAAGTGTGATCAAAATAGCAGCTTCACTTGAGCGCTGCGGCGATTATACTAAAAACTTAGCTAAACGCTCAAATGTCTTGGCACAGCTTTCACCTGTTGGCGGGTCTACTCGTTCAATTCGGCGCATAGCTAAGGCTGTTCAGCTACAGCTTGCGGGCGCGATCGACGCCTATATAAAGCGCGATTATGATATGGCGGTTGAAGTACGCAATCGCGATAAAGACATTGATCAAATGTATAATGCGCTGTTTCGTGAATTTTTGACCCACATGATGGAAGATCCTCGCAATATCACGGCTTGCATGCATTTGCATTTCATTGCCAAAAATATCGAACGGCTTGGCGACCATGCCACGGGCATTGCTGAACAGGTGATTTATCTTATTACGGGCCATTTACCCGAAGAAAGCCGCCCAAAAGGTAGCTTGCCAAGCTCGGCTACCAAGAAATAGGTTCTTAGTAAGGATATTTCGATGGCGAAAGATCAGTCCGTCGTGCTTGTTGTCGAAGATGAACCAGCGCAAAGGGAAGTCCTTGCCTTCAACCTAGATGCCGAGGGCTATGACGTCGTTCAGGCGGCTAACGGCGAAGAAGCCTTGATTATGGTGGATGAGGTGATGCCCGATATCATCGTCTTGGATTGGATGATGCCAAATCTTTCGGGCATCGAAGTGTGTCGGCGCCTGAAAATGCGCCCAGCGACGCGCGGGATATCGATTATCATGCTGTCTGCCAAATCAGAAGAGGTTGACCGCGTGCGAGGCCTTGAAACAGGGGCTGACGATTATGTCATCAAACCCTATTCAATTGTCGAGCTGATGGCTCGGGTCAAAGCGCAGTTGCGCCGCACAAGACCCACGACAGTTGGGCTGGTGTTGGAATATAGAGATATTCGCCTCAATAGCGAAACCCATAAAGTTTACCGTGGTGAGGCCGTTTTGAAGCTTGGTCCGACTGAATTTCGACTGCTTAGCACCTTTATCGAAAAGCCGGGCCGCGTTTGGAGCCGTGAACAGCTTTTAGACCGCGTGTGGGGTCGTGATATCTATGTCGATACCCGCACGGTTGATGTGCATATCGGCCGCTTGCGTAAGGCTTTGTGCGAATTTGGTGGCGACGATCCGATGCGCACGGTGCGCGGCGCGGGCTATTCGTTGGGTTAGTTAGGCCTTGGGAGTGGTCATGACGTTTACATGACCCATCTTGCGGCCTGCACGCGCTTCAGGCTTGCCGTATAGATGAAGCGCCGTGTTGGGCTGGTTGGTCAGTTGGGGCACCTTGTCCATATCGTTACCGATCAGATTTTCCATCACCACGTCAGCATAGCGCTGCCCATCGCCCAAGGGCCAACCGGCAACAGCGCGGATATGCTGCTCAAACTGGTCAGTCGCGCAGCCATTTTGCGTCCAATGGCCCGAATTATGCACCCGGGGTGCAATCTCATTCACTATAAAGCCCGCCGGAGTGACGAAAAGCTCGACCCCCATCACCCCGACATACTCAAGCGCGTTTAGGATTTTTGCGGCCAACAAAACCGCGTCGGTGCGTTGGTTGGCCGATAGGCGTGCAGGCACTGTTGTTTGGTGCAAAATACCATTTTTGTGTAAGTTTTCGCCTGGATCATAAGCCGAAATGGCACCATCAGCGCCGCGAGCGGCGATTACTGAAACTTCATGAGAAAAATCAATAAATCCCTCAAACACTGCCATCGAGCCTTGCATTGCGTCATAGGCCTCTTGCGCGTCTTGGATGTTGGCGATGCGCATTTGGCCTTTGCCGTCATAGCCCATGCGCGTAGTTTTCAAAATGGCGGGCAGGCCAACTTTATCAATGGCCTGCAGCAAATCATCAAAGGTCCCAACGGCATGATGAGGCGCGCATCTAAGGCCAAGATCGGTTAGAAATTGTTTTTCGGTCAGGCGGTCTTGGCTGACGGCCAAAGCGTTGCGCGCAGGCCGAATGGGGGCCAAATCTTGCAGAATATCAAGCGCATAGGTGGGGATATTTTCGAACTCATACGTGATCACATCCACATCTCGACCAAAGGCGCGCAGGGCTGCTTCGTCATCATAAGCGGCGGAGGTCACACGGTGTGCCACATCAGCTGCAGGGCACTGGGCGCTTTGTTCATAAATGTGGGTTTTTAGGCCCAAGCGCGCTGCGGCCATAGAAAGCATACGCCCTAACTGGCCGCCGCCTAAAATGCCGATTGTGCTGCCTTGGGCGAGGGGACTAGTCATGCAGAAGGCTCCTCAGGGATTGAGGCGCTTAGCGCGTCGCGCCACTGAGTAAGCTTTAGGGCCAAGGCAGCATTATTCAGCGCTAAAATACTGGCCGCTAAAAGCCCTGCATTGGCCGCGCCTGTGGCCCCAATTGCCATTGTTGCCACAGGATAACCGCGCGGCATTTGCACGATGGAATAGAGACTATCAACACCATTCAGCGCCTTTGTCTCAATTGGTACACCAATCACCGGCAGGCGGGTTTTTGACGCCATCATGCCAGGTAAATGTGCGGCCCCACCTGCGCCTGCGATGATGACCTGAAGGCCACGATCAATCGCTGTTTTGCCGTAGTCCCACAAGCGATCTGGTGTGCGATGTGCGCTGACGATCTTGGCGTCCCAAGTTACACCTAGCGCGTCAAGAATGGCAGCTGCTTCTTTCATGGCTGGCCAGTCTGACTGGCTGCCCATAATAATACCAACGCTCGCGGTCATATTGCCCCCTGTATCAAGCCGCGCACTATAGCCAGATCACACCCTAGGGCAAGGATTTAGCCAAATATTCCTGCCTTTAGGCAATTATGTTTGGCGTTAATTGATTGAAAATTTCGCTGATGTGATCCTTTAGGACCAGTTTTTGTTTTTTAAGTCGACGCAGAGTTAGCTGGTCACGCATACTGGGCAGCTCTAGGGCTGCGATGGTGTCATCAAGATCTCGGTGCGTGCGGCGTAAAACCTCAAGCTTGATCCGAAGCATCTCTTCGAAGTTCAATTCATTGGCTATGTTCATGATGTTCTTTGGCTGAGTCGATTGATCATTCCATATCATAGCATGGCCAGATATTTTTTGGTAAATTTTTTCATAAAACACCTTTGCATTCAGCCAGCTCTTGTTCTTAACGATATGGTGCCCCATATTTATCAAAGCACGCCCAACTGGGGTTGCTTAGCCCCATCAACAGGACGCAAAGATGACGAAATTGACTTTTGGGGCGCATCCGTTTCTTTTGGGTTTTGAACAATTGGAACGTCTGGTTGCGCGCACGGCCAAAACTGGAAATGATGGTTATCCTCCCTTTAACATCGAGGCGGCGACAGAAAATGCCTATCGCATCACTTTGGCAGTTGCAGGATTTCAAACCCAAAATTTGACGATCACCGTCGAAGATCGCCAATTAGTTGTGCGCGGCAAACAAGGCGACGATGACAGTGCGCGAGTGTTTTTACACCGTGGTATTGCCGCTCGCGCATTTCAGCGCAGCTTCGTGCTGGCCGATGGCGTCGATGTTGCTAGTGCCGAGCTTGAACACGGACTTTTGCACATCGACTTGCACCGCGAAGTTCCGCAAACGATTGTACAAAAAATTCATATTAAATCTAACCCGTCCACCCAAGTGAATGGGGAGGGATCATGATGGCAAATGATAAACCGGAAAAACCTGAGGACGAAATCACAGATAATATGGTTTACGTACGTAAAGTCTTTGTGGAAGACCTGTCCGAACAGTTGCAAGAACAGGCCGAGGGGCTGCACGTTCTTTATGCGGTACATGATGCTAGTGGCACCCGCTTGGCTTTGGTGGCCAATAAAAAACTTGCGTTTTCGCTTGCGCGCCAGAATGACTTTCTACCTCAAAGCGTGCATTGAATGTTTGGGGCTTTAGGCCCCAAAGCTAGTTCTGTTCGGCTAAGAACCGTTCGGCGTCTAATGCGGCCATACAGCCCATTCCCGCACTTGTGACTGCTTGGCGGTAGACATGATCGGTCAGATCGCCCGCAGCAAAAACCCCTTCGATTGAGGTGTGGGTTGTACCCGCTTTTACTTTGACATAGCCGCCATTGTGTAGCTCAAGCTGGTCGGCCACAAGCTGCGTGGCGGGCGTGTGACCAATGGCCACAAAAAAGCCTGCGCAAGGGATGTCTTGCTCGGCACCGCTGTGCACATTTCGCACCCGCACGGCCGTGACGCCTGGAGGGTTATCATCGCCTAAAATATCGGCCACATCATGGTTCCACAAGACACTGACTTTTGGATTTTTGAACAGGCGATCTTGCATGATTTTTTCAGCCCGCAAGCTATCGCGGCGATGGACCAAAGTGACTTTTGACGCAAAATTTGTCAAAAAAAGCGCCTCTTCGACGGCAGTATTGCCGCCGCCAATAACCACTACTTCTTTGCCGCGGTAAAAGAAACCGTCGCAGGTCGCACAGGCCGACACGCCAAACCCCTTGAATTTTTCTTCTGAAGGTAGGCCCAACCATTTTGCTTGAGCGCCCGTTGCCAAAATAATGGCATCAGCCGTGTAAGTCATGCCTGAGTCAGCGCTGGCCACAAAGGGGCGGTTACTTAAATCAAGGGCTGTGATGTAATCAGATATAATCTCGGCACCCATGGCGGTGGCGTGGTCTTGCATGCGCACCATCAAATCAGGGCCTTGCACTTGAGTGTCGCCGGGCCAGTTTTCAACTTCGGTCGTGATGGTCAACTGACCACCTGGTTGTAAGCCTTGCACCAGAACTGGCGCGAGCATGGCGCGTGCCGAATAGACCGCAGCCGTATAACCCGCAGGCCCAGACCCGATGATAAGCACCTTTGAGTGACGTGTGTTGCTCATGTTTTGATCTTTCTTAAATAGTTCTCTGTTCATATAAGGTGGCGCAGCCTTGACGAAAAGCCCTGAATAGTAGATTGCCAAATGGTTTGAAAGAAGGCTATAGATTGGTCTATTATTGCGCAAATTTGAAATTTAATTACGTTTTAAGCTGCGATTTTGAAAGCTACGACAAGGAACATTTGATGAGCGCTTCCAAGCTAGACCTTATCGACCGCCAGATCTTGGCCGAATTGCAAGCCGACGGTCGCATGACGAATGTTGAGCTGGCCAAACGGGTTGGCATTTCCGCTCCGCCTTGTTTGCGCCGTGTGCGCACTTTGGAAGAAGCTGGCTTGATCAAAGGGTATCATGCTGATGTCGATACACGCGAACTAGGGTTTGAAGTACAGGTCTTTGCAATGGTACGTTTGCAAAGTCAGGCCGAGGGTGATCTTTCCGCATTTGAGGGGCGCTGTCGCGCTTGGCCCTTGGTGCGTGAATGTCATATGCTCAATGGCGAGATCGACTTTATTTTAAAATGCACAGCGCCCGATCTTTCGTCTTTTCAAAGCTTTTTGACCGAGCAGCTCTTGTCTGCGCCTAATGTAGCCTCTGTGAAAACCAGTCTTGTAATTCGCTGCGCCAAAGACCAACCCGGCTTGCCATTTGAAGTGCTAGAGGCGCGTTTGGCCAAAACTGCTTAGATTACAGCGCAATCACCGAGATTTGTCGGCCATAGTCGGCTTCTTGTTTGTGAGTGGCTCGGCGATAGGAAAAAAACCGGTCCGCATCGCTATAGGTGCAATGGCCAGACCAATGAGCCAGACCCACCCCCGCATCCCGCAAGCGCCAAAGCCCGTAGGCAGGCAGATCAAACTGAGCGCGCGTGCCCTCACCGTTTGAAAAAAAACGACCCATTTCGGGTTTATCATCCATAAAGTGCTCAACAAATTCTGGCCCAACCTCATAGGATTTTTGCGAAATTGACGGGCCGATCACCGCGCATATCGCTTGGCGCTGCGCGCCAAGAGACACCATAGCCGCGACTGTTTCTTCCAGCACGTTGTCAAAACAGCCCTTCCACCCTGCATGCGCCGCTCCAATTACTCCGGCCATTTTATCGGCAAAAAGAACTGGCTGACAGTCAGCAGTTAAAATGGATAGAGCGATGCCTTTGGTTTTTGTGACCATAGCGTCAGCCTTTGGGGCTACCTCAAAAGGAGCATCCACCACCAATACGTCTGCCGAGTGCACCTGATGGACCCCCATTAAATGGCTTGCAGCCACGCCAATAGCAGCGGCGACGCGGTCGCGGTTAATCTTAACGATGTCGCGCTGATCAGAGCTGCCGTAGCCGCAATTCAATCCTTGAAAAATTCCCAATGACGCCCCACCCTTACGCGTAAAAAACCCGTGGCGAAAAGGGGCAAGACTTTCGTGGGTAATCACTTCCAACATCAAACAAATCCTGGTGCTAAAGGGGCTTTGGGTGCGGTCAACGCAAGAACTTTAAACAAGTTTCCCATTCCTGTGGGCTCGGTCAAGCGTTTCATTGCCGCCCAGTGGTTTTTGAGCCCAGCCCCCTTCAGATTTTGGGCCAACCTCTGTGCGCGCGCCTCAATCCCTAGGGACAAAAGCCATGTTCCTTGCTGCATCACAAAACCCACTGCTGGCTGGCTGGCTGCAACCAAAGCGGCGAAATCGACATGGGCTGTTAGGTCGGCTTGCCCGGGGTTTTGTAGCGCGTCAACATAGGTATGATTTTGCATCGCTTGGAACGTATCATTTTTGCCCCCTATATCGCCATAATCGATAATCAGGGCCAGCCCGCCTCTTTTGGAAATTTTCAGGCCGATTTCTTGAGCGATGGCGGCGCTTGCGGCGCTGGTTTCAATGATATCATCGGGGGCTGTGATGTCCCATTTGCCTGTTAAAAGCGCCGGTGGGCATTGGGGGCCCCGGCCAAAGATCAAATCCCCTTCTTGCAAGCCTATCATGGTTTCTGACCAGCCCGAAAGCGTGCGCATAAATTGTCGGATGGGCAGAGCGTCGAAAAATTCATTGGCAACTAAGAAAAGCGGATAATCTTCAATTTGCGACAGGTCGGCGTGCCACGCAATATCATAGGCGTGAAGCTTCGCCTTTTGGCGGGCGCGCATGGCGGGCGCCGCTTCGATCAGGGAGATGCGGGCGGCTTGTTGAAAGCCTGGCACTGATTTGGTGGCACGTAAAAGATCGCTCATCAAAGTGCCTGTACCTGGGCCTAACTCGGCCAAGACAAAGGGATCTGGCGCACCTATATCCAGCCAATATTGCGCCAAACCTAGACCTATCAATTCGCCAAACATTTGGCTGATTTCGGGGGATGTGATGAAATCGCCTTGGCCACCGAAAGGGTTTTTATTGATGTAATACCCAAATTCAGGATCCAGCAAACACTGAGCCATGTAATCGCTTAGCGCGATTGGCCCCATTTGGGTGATTTGCTTTATCAGTCGCGCCTTAAGAGGAGACATGGGGTTTCTTAGCACTTAAGATGAGCAACAGGCCAAAGGCGATCATGGGCAAAGACAAGGTTTGCCCCATGGTCAATCCATAGCCTTGCATTTGAAAAGCCAGACCCAAAGGATTATGCGTGGTGATAAATTGCACGTCGGGTTGGCGTACAAACTCGACCATAAATCGCGCGCTTGCGTAAAAGGTTAAAAACATCCCAGAAATTGCGCCCACGTGGGTCAGCCAGCCTTTGCGCAAGGCCAAATAGGCCAGAATAAGCGCAAGGACCAGCCCCTCAAGAAAGGCCTCATAAAGCTGCGAAGGGTGGCGCACGCAGACCTGTGCAGCCGTGGCGCAGGCTTGAGCCGCTTCGCCTGGGAAGGCGACGCCCCACGGCAATGTGGTGGGGCGCCCCCACAGTTCGGCATTTATGAAATTGGCCAAACGTCCCAGCATCAGGCCAACGGGCGCGGCGATAGCCAAAAGATCAGCCGTTGCCAAAAGAGGAATTTTTTGCTGCTTGCTAAAGGCAATAGCCACAACAACCACACCCAAAAATCCTCCATGAAAGGCCATGCCGCCTTGCCAAACCTTCAAAATTTCGGTGGGGCTGTTTAAATAATATGTGGGCTGGTAAAATAGTACATAGCCCAAGCGCCCCCCAATGATGATCCCTAAGATCAACCAAGATATCAAATTTTCTATTTGCACCTCTGACGCAGTGGTCCGCCCCCCCCAAAGGGATTGTCTGCGCACCAAGAATACCATAATACGCCAAGCGGCTAAGATGCCTGCTATATACGCCAACGCATACCAGCGCAGCGCAAAGTGAAAGCCACCGATGGTAATCGTAAAAAGGTCAGGCGAAATATCTGGAAATGTGATATAGGACATGTGATCTCCCTTGGTGTCTTTTCATGCGCTTGGGTGTTTTTGTCAATCGCTTGCGCTTGCCAAGGCCAGCGTTCACCCCATATATGGCTTAAGCAACAAGGAAAATTAAGATGAGCAGTGGCAATAAATTTCTCGATGATATGTCGCAGTTGATGACCAATGCGATGGGTGTTGCCCAAGGGGCCAAGTCGGAAGCCGAAACCGCCATGAAAAGCATGGTCGATCGCTGGCTTTCTAGCCATGACTTTGTGACCCGGGAAGAGTTTGATGCGGTGCGAGCAATGGCATTGAAGGCCCGCGAGGAGAATGCGGAATTGGCTGCGCGTTTGGCCGCCTTGGAAGCCAAAAGAAAATCTTAACCCCCCACAGCCTTTGTTAAATGTGCATCGCGCCCTTAGGGGCGCGTTTTCTTTTGACTTATACACAGAAAAATCACTTTACAGACTGTCACTTTGCCTCCACCATATCTAGTATTGGTTACAGTAGAACACACTGTACCTTGCCGATAAGCCAGCTAATTGTGGCGTCGCGCCTCTACACCGCTAGAATGAGGGCCACTAATGTCGATGATCGAAGACTTTATCCTAACTGATGATATTCACCCAATTGATATCGTTGAAACCTTGGCCGCGCATCACGAATGGGAATTTGACAGGCTAACCAATGACCAGATAGCCATGTCGGTCGTAGGTCTGTGGCGCACCTATTCGATCACTTTGGCATGGAGCAGCCAAGATGAAACCCTGCGCTTGATCTGTACTTTTGAGATGGATCCCCCAACCGAGCGTTTGCCCGCCCTTTATGACCTTTTAAACCGGTGCAATGATCAGGTTTGGACTGGGGCCTATTCCTTTTGGGAAGATCAGAAGCTGATGGTTTGGCGCTATGGGTTGCTTTTGTCGGGGGAACAAATCGCTAGTCCTGAACAAATCGACGACATGATCGCAAGCGCCATCATGTCATCAGAACGCTATTACCCAGCCTTTCAATTGGTTGCTTGGTCTGACAGCACGCCCAAAGATGCCCTTAAAGTCGCTATCGCTGAAGCCTATGGCCGCGCCTAAATCACCCTCACCCAAGACCGCTGCCTAAAGGAGACCAAATGTTTAAAGATATTGAAGCGCAGGGCCTTGTGCTTTTGGGCTGTGGGAAGATGGGCTCAGCGCTTTTGCAAGGATGGCTTGCAAACGGCCTGCCAGTGCGTTCGGTTTATATTATTGATCCCAACCCCTCGAATTGGGTGAAAGAGTTGATAGGGCAGGGCTTAAATGTCAATTTGCCCCTACCAGCGGCACCTGCGATTGTGTTGATCGCCGTCAAGCCGCAAATGATGGGGGCGGCCTTGCCGCAGTTGCAGGCCTTGGGCAATTCAAAGACAATATTCTTGTCGATTGCCGCAGGCATTCGCATGGCGCAATTTGCAGATATTTTGGGTCAAAAGACCCCCATAATCCGCGCTATGCCCAATACGCCAGCTTCGGTTGCGCGCGCGATCACGGCCATTGTGGGCAATGATTATATTGAGGCCGCTGAAAAAGCCTTGGCTCAAAGGCTTTTGGCGGTGGTGGGAGAGGTGGTTGAGGTTGACACCGAGGATCAAATCGACATTGTAACAGGTGTTTCAGGGTCTGGGCCCGCATACGTGTTTCATATGATTGAGGCTTTAGCCGCAGCCGCCCGCGCACAAGGGCTTAGCGAGGCGCTGGCCATGCGTTTGGCCCGTCACACTGTGACGGGGGCGGGCGAATTGGCGCATCGATCATCCGAAACGGCGCAGAACTTGCGTGTCAATGTGACCTCGCCCGGCGGCACGACAGCGGCAGCACTTAGTGTTTTGATGGCTGAGGGTCTGGGCCTTACCGAGCTCATGACCCGCACGGTTGACGCCGCTGTAAACCGTGGGCGCGAGTTGGGAAAATGACCATAAATTATGATGATTTCGCGGCTGTTGATATTCGCGTGGGGCGTATTACACGCGCCGAGCCTTACCCAGAAGCGCGCAAACCCGCCATCAAGCTTTGGGTTGATTTCGGTGGGACCATAGGCGAGAAACGCTCATCCGCGCAAATTGCCACGCATTACACGCCCGAGGGGTTGATTGGCCGTCAGGTTTTGGCGGTTGTAAACTTTCCACCGCGCCAGATAGGCAAAGTTATGTCTGAAGTGTTGGTTTTAGGCCTGCCGGATGCGGCGGGCGAGGTGGTTTTAATAGGGCCTGATCAGGTCGTGCCTTTAGGAGGGAAACTCTTTTGAAACCTAAGATTTTAATCACGCGGCCCTTGCCCGAGCGAGTGCTAGAAAAAGTATGTGCCGCGTTTGATGTGACGTTGCGCTCCTCAACCTTGCCGATGAGTGACAAAGAACTTGTGGCCTCCTTACGTGACTATGATGGGGTTTTGCCTACGTTGGGAGATGTCTACGACCAAGCGATTTTTGCACTTGTACCAAAGCCACGCGCGCAAATTTTGGCAAATTTCGGCGTAGGTTATAATCACATTAACGTGGCTGCGGCCAAAGAGGTGGGGATTTCGGTCTCAAATACGCCCGGGGCTGTGACAGACTCAACTGCCGATATTGCGATGAACCTTATTTTAAGCACTGCCAGACGTACCGCTGAAGGTGAACGGATGCTGCGTGCTGGCGACTGGAAAGGTTGGCACCCCACCCAAATGCTGGGCCATCCCGTAACAGGCGCGAGCGTGGGCATCATTGGGATGGGGCGCATTGGGAAAGCAATCGCGCGGCGCTGCCATTTGGGCTTTGGCATGGCGGTGTTATTTCATAACCGTTCGCAGGTGCCGGATGTGGGAGTGCCCGCAAGGCAAGTTTCGCTGGCCGAAGCGATGGCGGCTGATTTTGTCGTGGTGGCCGTTCCAGGTGGTGGCAGCAATGCGCATTTGATTAATGCCTCAGCCCTTAGCGCCATGAAGTCGAGTGGTATTTTTATCAATATCGCGCGCGGCGATGTGGTGGATGAACAAGCGCTCATCAGTGTACTGACACAGGGTAAAATAGCAGGGGCAGGGTTGGACGTTTATGAAAAAGAACCTCAGGTGCCCGAAGCGTTGGTTCAGCTGGAAAATGTGACGCTATTTCCGCATCTTGGGACCGCCGTTTTGGCAGTACGCGAGGCGATGGGTATGATGGCATTTGACAATTTGGTGGCGCATTTTGAACAAAAAACGCCACCAAATCTGGTGTGAACTTTAGGCGCGATCTTTAGGGGATCCCGGCATTAGGTCGTAAGGCCCTTTCCAAAGAGCATGCGCCGCGATACGGGTCAACCAAGCATCAATATGTGGCCAATCTGCACGGTTAAACCCAAAAGGTTCTGGGTAAAATAAATAGCCACAACAAGACAGATCCGCGATGGTCAGCGCCGCGCCCACCAAATAATCTTGTCCTGAAAGATGTTCGTCTAACAACTGATAAGCAAGGGTAAGACGCCCTTGCAAAAAGGGTACGACTCCTTGGGGACGTTTATCCTCGGGCAGAAAGTTAAGCATAAAGCGCGTCGTGCCAATTTGAGTTGAAAATTTATGATTGTCCCAAAACATCCAACGTAAAATCTCGCGCCGTTCGGCTGCGGATTTACCACCCAATTTTCCTGATTTTGAACTGATATAGTCCAAAATAACACCCGACTGCGTCAAAGTCGTGTCCCCATCCACAAAAACGGGCACTTCTCCCATTGGGTTGATGGTCTTAAAAGCGTCGCTTCGCGCCTCGCCATTAAAAAAATCAACATAAATGGGCTTCCAATCCCAGTCCGTCAAGGTCAGAGCAAGGGCGACCTTATAGGAATTTCCAGATTCGCCAAAACAATAGAGGTGCGCTGTCATAAGGGACCCTTTCAGAGTAATTACCACACATTAGGGTAAATTTTTGCCAAAGTGTAGGCCCATACGGTTTGGTGTGAACAGGAAAATAATAAACAAATTGAAAGGAAAATCTCGTGGTCTTTGAAAAATTACAAATATAAGCCTTAGGGCCTGATATAACGAAAGAGCGTAGAAGCACCCCACCCAAAGAAAATCGCCAAAAACAACGCCAAAATCCCATAGATCAGAGGCTGTTCATGTGCCAGATTGAAGAACCACCGCTCAAGCCCTACCCGGCGCACATCGATCTCGCGAAACTGACTGTCAATCACTTGCCCGTCGCGGGTTATAAAAATGCGAACGCGATATGCGCCTTCGGTGATATTGGCGGGCAGGTCGATTTGCCCTTGAAAAAGTGTGTCTTGCAACAGCCTCAGACCATACTCTGACTGAACATAGTTGCCCTCTGACGTGCGTACGCGAATGAGCGCGTCGGTGAATTCGGTGGTTTGCTCTGCGTCGCGGTTTTGTGTGGACGCACGGATCGCCCGTGGGATGGTGATATGATAAAGACGATCTGTTGCCTCATCTATTACTTTGGCAAGGGGGGCCGTGCTCATAATTGCATAGAAGCTTGGCGCTCGTTCAAAGCCAAGTTCTGCATTATTCGCCCAAATCCCCATCACACGATCTTTACGCCGTACCACAATTGGGGATGATGGCCCCTCAAGTGTTATTATAACATGGTTTTTTTTGTTTGTCGGGGCAGGACTGTCGCGTTTGATAGCCCCATAAACCACAATTTGCGAGCCTTCAAAGTTTGTGGTGATGGACACGCGGGTTTGGTTGAACTGCGCCACTATTTCCTCTGCCACAGTGGGCTGTGACAGGCCAAATCCCAAACTAACTGCAAATATAAGGTAAAGAAATGCGCCTCTCATAGGCCTATTCCCTTGGTGACTGAGTAAAGCTCGTCAGGGGTAAGCAAGAGATCCAGCGCAATTTTGATTGCTACTGCTAAGACCAAAACCGCCAAAAGCCCGCGTAACTGTTCGGCCTTAAGTCTAAGCCCTACCTTCGCACCAAATTGTGCGCCAATGACCCCGCCTAAAATCAACAAGACCGCCAACATAATATCAACCGACTGGCTAGAGATGGCGTGCATCAAGGTTGTAAAAGCCGTTACAAAAATAATCTGGAAAAGTGACGTACCAATAACGACTTTCGTTGGCATGCCCAAAAGGTAAATCATCGCTGGTACCATGATAAAACCGCCTCCTACCCCCATAACGGCCGATAAAAAGCCTACAAGCGCGCCAATCACCAAGGGTGGCAACACCGAGATATAAAGGCCTGAGATTCGAAATTTTATTTTAAGCGGTAATCGATGCACCCAAGTATGCACATGTGAGCGCCGAATAGGGGCTTTGCCCCCACGGTTACGAAGCATCGTTCGCACCGCCTCTTGCAGCATCAAGAGCCCAACCAGTCCTAAGAAAAGTACATAGGCCAGCTGCACGAAGAGATCAATTTGACCAGCCGCTGTCATCAAGGCAAAGACCCAAATGCCCAAGCCAGAGCCCATCATGCCGCCCAACAAAAGAACTAGCCCCATGCGGAAATCTACCCCGCGTCGGCGCATCTGTGCCAGCACCCCAGAGATGGATGAGGCCACAACCTGATTGGCTCCCGTCGCAACCGCCACAGCTGGCGGAATTCCGATGAAAAACAGCAAAGGGGTGATTAAAAATCCTCCACCCACGCCGAACATGCCCGACAAAAATCCCACAACTCCACCAATGCCTAGTAAAAGAAAGGCATTCACCGAGACTTCAGCAATAGGCAGAAACAGTTGCATAAGATTTTCTGAATTGAGGCGACTTAATATAAATGCGCCTGTTGATTGGGCTTGTCAAACCCCTGCTGACTTCTGGACTTACCGCGTTAAAGTATTTGGCATCAATGCTAGATATCTACAGCTCTTTTACATAGGGTGTGCCGCCCGCCCGTGGTGGGATGGCGCGGCCGATAAAGCCGGCCAAAATCACAACAGTGATCACATATGGCAAGGCTTGCATGAATTGAACTGGCAAAACAATTAGGCCTAAGTCAATATTTTGAAATCTGATCGCAAGTGCTTCAAGGAGGCCAAATAGCAAACAAGCACCCAAAGCATACCAAGGCCGCCACTTGGCAAAAATAAGGGCAGCTAGCGCAATAAAGCCTTTACCTGCAGTCATTTCACGACCAAATCCAGAGGACAGTGCCGTTGAAAGATAGGCGCCTGCAAGGCCCGTAAGCACGCCGCAAATGCAAACGGCTGCAAATCGCATCCCCTTGACCGACACGCCCGCTGTATCAACCGCAGCGGGGTTTTCTCCAACTGCGCGTAAGCGCAGCCCAAATCGTGTACGATATAAAAGCCATGCAGAAGCGGGTACCAAGGCGAATGACACATAGACCAAAATAGAGTGGCCTGAAATCAGGTCCGCATAAATTGGCCCCAAAATTGGGATATTTGCCACGTCATCGGCAAAAGGCAAGGTAATTTCGGTGAAGCGTGCGCCTGCGCCTAAAGGAGGCGTGCGCCCACCCAGCTGAAACCAATTTTGTCCGAGTAAGACTGTGAGGCCCGACGCCAGAAAATTGATCGCCACACCAGAAATAAGCTGATTGCCACGAAAGGTGATGGAGGCAAGGCCATGGATTGCCGACATCAAAAGTGCTGCAAAAATGCCACCCAAAAGACCCACCCAGACATTGCCTGTAGCATAAGATAGCGCCGCCGACGCAAAGGCAGCCGCCAGCATTTTACCTTCCAACCCGATGTCGAAAATGCCCGCACGTTCCGAAAATAGGCCTGCCAAACAGGCTAAAAGTAACGGAGTTGAAAGACGAATGGTGCTGTCCAAGATTTGAATGTAAGATGCAAAGTCCATCAGTGCTCTTTCTTTTTGAAAAGGGCAAAGGTAATCTCAATGGGCCTACGCACCATTTGATCAAGCGCCCCTGTAAACAAAATCACCAAAGCTTGGATCACAGTGATCAATTCACGCGGTATCTTGGTCCACAGCGCTAACTCTGCCCCACCTTGGTAAAGAAAACCGAATAGCAGTGCGGCCAAGAATACCCCAAATGGATGCCCGCGCCCCATCAATGAGACAGCGATACCAATAAAGCCTGCCCCCTCGACCGAGTTTAAAAGCAAGCGGTTAGCTTCTCCTTGCACTGTGTTTACGGCCATTAAACCCGCCAAAGCGCCTGAAATGATCATCGCGTAAAGCGTAATGCGTACGGGGTTAATGCCCGCATAAACCGCAGCTTTTTCTGACTTACCAAAGGCGCGAATGGCAAAGCCCAAGCGGGTGTGCCAAATCAAAAACCATACTAAAATGCAACAGATCATCGCAATGATAAGGCTGATATTAGCTGGTGTTTTACTCGAAAAAGGAATGCCAAACAGGCCCAAAACTTGGTCAAGGCCAGGAAGGTTGGTAGCTTGGGGAAAGCGTGCGCTAGCTGGGTCCATTGACCCTTTGGGGCGCAACTGATTGACCAATATGTAATTGAGCAAGCTTGCGGCGATAAAGTTAAACATAATGGTGGTGATCACAATGTGGCTGCCACGTTTGGCCTGTAACCATGCTGGAATGGCAGCCCAGAGGGCCGCAAAAAGCGCTGAGGATACAATAGCTGCACAAAGCGCTAGTGACCAATGCGGCCAAGGAATGAACAGGCACACAAGTGCAACGCCTAGCCCACCTAAAGTGGCTTGCCCCTCGCCGCCGATATTAAAAAGCCCAGCGTGAAAGGCAACAGCAACGCCGAGGCCTGTGAACATAAAGTTGGTGGCATAATAAAGCGTATAGCCCCAGCCATAGGTTGACCCCAACGCCCCGTCGATCATCACCCGCAGTGCTGCTATAGGATCTTCTCCGACCGCCAAGATTACTAAGCCAGATATGGAAAAAGCTATAAAAACACTGACAAGAGGTACTAAAAAAGCATCAGCCCATTTTGGCAGTTTTTCCATCAAATAATTCCCTCTTGCGGAGGGGCGATACCTGCCATCATTAAGCCTATTTCATTAACATTGGTTTGGGTGGCATCTTTGACGCCCATCAAGTGGCCGTCAAACATCACGCCGATACGGTCTGACAGGGACATAATCTCATCTAACTCAACAGACACCAATAAAATTGCCTTGCCTGCGTCGCGCAGGGCTATGATTTGCTGATGAATAAACTCAATCGCACCAATATCAACCCCGCGGGTCGGTTGGCCAATCAAAAGCACATCTGGCACGCGTTCAATTTCGCGCGCAACAACGATTTTTTGTTGGTTTCCACCTGAGAAATTCTTTGCCGCCAAAGTGGGAATGGGTGGACGCACATCGAAACGGTCCATTTTTGCGGCCGTTTCATCAAGCAACGCGTCATTGTTCATGAACCAACGGTTATGCTGATAAAGGGGGTCATTGTGATACCCAAGCCCCATATTTTCCCAAGCCATGAAATCCATAATCAGGCCCATATCTTGGCGGTCTTCGGGAATATGTGCGATACCCATTGCGCGGCGGCTTTGTGCATTTGCGCTCTTACCAGTTAGATTAAGGACTTCGCTTTTCAGAAAAGCGCGGCCTTGGGCGTTTCGAATGCCAGCCAGCACTTCAAGCAAATGTGATTGTCCATTGCCCGCCACGCCAGCAATGCCCAATATTTCGCCCGCGCGGATCGAAAAGGCGACGTCACTTAGACGCTCTACCCCTTGTTCGTCATGCAGCGTAAGACCTTCGACCCTTAAGACCTCATCCCCATAATTAGGTGCACTTTTGCTGATTTGCAAAAGTACTTTGCGCCCCACCATCCGTTCGGCCAAGTCTTGTGGTGACGTTTCTGAAGTTTCGAGCGAGGATACTATTTGTCCCTGACGCATGACCGACACATGATCGGTTATATCCATAATTTCACGCAATTTGTGGGTGATTAATATGATCGTTTTACCCTGAGCCTTAAGCCCGCGCAAAATGCGGAATAGGTGATTGGCCTCGGCGGGGGTAAGGACGCCCGTTGGCTCATCTAATATCAAAATTTCGGCTTGGCGATACAGAGCCTTTAAGATTTCGACCCTTTGCTGATGGCCCACAGACAGGTTTTCAACCACCGCGTCTGGGTCGACATCAAGGTCATATTCGGCTGATAAATCGGCCAAAACGTTACGCGCGCGCGTGAATGAGGGGCCCAGCAATGCCCCGTCTTCCGCACCTAAAATAACATTTTCCAGAACGGAGAAGTTTTGCACCAATTTAAAATGCTGGAATACCATGCCGATGCCTGCGCGAATGGCACTTTGGCTGTCGGGAATAATAGTAGGTATGCCTTTTATCAAAATCTGACCTTCATCGGCCTTATAAAAACCATAAAGAATGGACATGAGCGTTGATTTACCCGCGCCATTTTCGCCGATTATCCCATGTATTGTGCCCGCTTTGACTTGGATAGAAATGTCTTTATTTGCTTGTACGGTCCCAAACGCTTTGGATATGCCGCGCAGCTCAATTGCCAAAGGCAAAGAAGGGGCGGCAGTTTCCTGCCGCCCCAAAATATCACTAGAGTTCATTAAAACGAAGCCGCAGGGCAGGTTTCGTCTGACATATAGTCATGGACTTTCAAGCTACCTGATTTGATGGCATCGGCTGCAGCATCAACGCGGGCTGTCATGTCTGCCGACACAAGGGCTGCATTGTTATCATCCATCGCATAGCCTACGCCACCAGCAGCCAGATCCATGCCAATAAAACCTGTCGGCATATCAGCGCCCGCGCTAAAGGCATTAAACACAGCCACATCAACTCGTTTTAGCATCGAGGTCAGAACCGACCCAGGGTGCATATAGTTTTGGTTGCTGTCAACGCCGATGGACAAGATGCCCTCATCCGCTGCAGCTTGTAAAACGCCCATGCCTGTGCCGCCAGCGGCTGCGAAAATCACGTCAGCACCTTGTGATTTTTGTGATTTTGCGAGCTCTGCCCCTTTGGTTGGGTCATTCCAAGCGGATGGGGTTGTGCCCGTCATATTCAAAATCACAGTGGCATCTGCATTTACTGCTTTAACGCCTTGGGCGTAGCCACAGCCAAAGCGGCGGATTAAAGGAATATCCATGCCGCCGATAAAACCAACTGTATTGGTTTTTGACGCAAGGGCCGCCATCATCCCTACCAGATAGCTGCCTTGATCTTCAGCAAAGCCAACAACTTGGACATTGGGCGCTTCTAGCCAGCCATCGATGATCGAAAATTTCGTGTCAGGATAGTCTGCGGCAACTTGCGACAGCACGTCAGAAAAAGCAAAGCCAGCCATCACAACAGGGTTCGCGCCCGATTCTGCTAAACGCCGCAATGCTTGTTCGCGCTGGGCTTCGGATTGCATTTCCAACTCTTTAAAGGTGCCACCGGTTTCGGTTGCCCATTTTGTAGCGCCAGCAAAAGCAGCCTCGTTGAAAGATTTGTCAAATTTCCCACCCAAGTCATAAATGATAGCAGGATCGGCAGCGGCGGCGCCACATGTCAATGCTAGAGCGGCGACGGCACCGAATAAATGTTTATGTTGTGTCATTGAAGTCTCCCAATTGTTTATAATGCGCACCATGCCTTTAAATTTTCTTTGGCCGATTACGCTCTCGTGTGCAAATTAGGACTGGAAACGCTTGGAGCGTCAACAGGATTCGTCACAATTGGAAAATTTTAAACTGAATCTTTCGCGTATTTAGGGCTTCGAGGCTATTAATGTTACGGACATGATTAAAGCATCAATCGAAGGGCCCGCAGGTGGCTGATAATAACGCAGTCTTTTGCCCGTTTGTAGGTATCCAAGCTTTTGATAAAGCGCAATCGCGGCTGGATTTTCGGCTGAAACTTCCAAAAAAATACGAGCCACACCGCGCCCGGCAGCTTGGGCGTGAAACCGTGTCATCAAGGCCAAAGCGGCCCCTTGCCTGCGCGCCACGGGGGCCACGGCTAGGGTCAGAACCTCTGCCTCATCTCCTATTAGACGGCCCAGCATAAAGGCATTTTCCGAGGTTACAAAGGCACAGACGTCATCCGCTAAAAACTGGGAAAAAGCGGCTGCCGACCAAGGGGCTGGGGTATCAAAGCAAAGCTGATGCAGCTGTGTTAGCTGATCTGGCGTCACGCGATTCTCTCAATAATTTTGGGCGGCAAATCGGACGAGGGGGCCGCATCTGCAGAGCGCATGTAAAAGGGGCTTGGGCGTTGCGCGTGCGGAGGCAAGCCTACCTCAGGCAATCGTTCTGCTGCCAGTTGTGCGATTGCGACCGCAATATTAAAGGGTGGCGTTTGGCTTGTTGGTACGCTGCCCCAAAGGGGGAAATCCGTGGGTATTTCTTGAATAGCCATTATTTCGGGCAGGTGCGGTGTGCTTTCGAACCTTTGGACATAGGCCATTTCGCGACGCGCATCGAGGGCAACAGTACAGGGGCGTGGTACGCCAAAGGCGGTCGCCTCAAGAGATGTTATGCCAATCGCAGGCACGCTGAGCCCGAGGCTAAGACCGCGCGCGGCGGCCACCGAAATGCGGACCCCTGTGAAATTTCCTGGCCCAATACCCACGCCAATGCCGGCCAAATTGCTAAAGCTGTAACCATGCCGTGCCAAAAGCGCTTCGAGCATGGGCATTAAATATTCGGCTTGACCCTTTTGCATCGGCTCATATTTTTGACCCAACAGCTGGGTACCACTTAACAAAGCGGCCGCGCAATGCGCGGCCGATGTGTCGAACCCCAAGATCAGGGGCAAATTTGGGTCTGTCTTAGGTGGCAACTGGGCGCACCTCAACTACTTCAGGAATATAGTGGCGCAGCAAATTCTCGATTCCCATTTTCAAGGTCAACGTGGATGAGGGGCAGCCAGCGCA
>Ga0115567_10000126_pt1 | contig 73591 bp, 54 predicted proteins | sample COGITO_mtgs_1204_2_FD_88679 | JGI IMG/M metagenome (GOLD analysis project Ga0115567, IMG submission 88679) | Pelagic marine microbial communities from North Sea - COGITO_mtgs_120412 | ecosystem: Environmental > Aquatic > Marine > Epipelagic | place: Germany:Helgoland, sampling site Kabeltonne...
CCGGCAAACACTAAGGTTAAGTGTTTTTGATTTACAGGATTTGCCCTTATCAGCATACTGCTCAAAAGCAAATGCAGAACGATTAAGAGACGAAAGCTTATAACCAATTTCTCCACCCATTTACCAAGTTAACTATTGCTTGTTACATAAGCGCTTCAGTTAAATAGGGTGTGTCATCATTGTCAATAACACACCCTACATAATATCACTTTTACATTTTATATAGATTCAATATTGCTGCGTTGTGAATGTAGTTTGCCCATCTGCATCGTAAAATCGGCTAGTTTAGCTTTTTCTTTCTCAATCACAGCATCAGGCGCATTACTCACAAACTTTTCGTTGTTAAGTTTTCCTTGAGTACGATCAAAGTCTTTCTGCAACTTATCCAATGCTTTGGCAATTCTCGCTAACTCGGCATTTTTGTCAATTAAACCAGCCATGGGGATCATAATTTCAAGTGATCCTAACAAAGATGTCGCACAAACCGGTGCTTTTTCATCTTCATTTAATGCTGTTGCTGACTCTAGCTTAGCAATTGCGTGTAAGAACATGGCATTTTCTTCGAGGCGTCTAATATCCTCTGTCGAAGCATTGCGCAACAATACCGGCAAAGGTTTACTGGGAGCAATGTCCATCTCACCGCGAATGGTACGAATGGCTAATACAAAACCCTTGACCCATTCCAAATCTTGCATCGCTGTGGCGTCAACCTTAGCGGCATCATATTCAGGGTATGCCTGATTCATGATAGTGGCACTATGGCAGTTAGCCAAAGGAGATACATTTTGCCAAATTGTCTCAGTGATAAAGGGCATTATAGGATGCATTAATCTAAGCAGAGACTCCAAGACAGTCACTAGAGTGTGCCGCGTACCGCGTTGTTGCTCGTCGTTGCCTTGCAATAATATTGGTTTGGTTAATTCAATATACCAACCACAAAACTGATCCCAAGTGAATTTGTATAAAGTATGTGCAGCAATATCAAAACGATAAGTGTCCATTGCATTGCGATACGCTTTTATAGTGTTTTGGTATTCCCCCATGATCCACTTGTCTGCAAGTGAAAAAGTCATTTTTGCATCGGCGTTAAAGCCACAGTCAAATTCTTGGGTATTCATCAATACAAAGTTACTGGCATTCCACAATTTATTGCAGAAGTTTCTATAACCCTCTAAACGCTTCATGTCCCAATTGATATCACGACCAGTAGAGGCAAGTGCTGCAAGAGTAAAACGTAATGCGTCTGTGCCATGAGACTCTATGCCATCAGGGAACTGCTTTGCTGTTTGTTTTTTGATTTTTTCAGCCATTTTCGGCTGCATCATATTGCCGGTGCGTTTTTCGAGTAAATCTTCAAGAGAAATACCGTCGATCATATCCAAAGGATCGATAACGTTACCTTTCGACTTAGACATTTTATTGCCATCATCGTCACGAATTAGCCCTGTCACATAGACTGTTTTGAAGGGCACTTGTGGTTTGCCATTTTCATCTTTAAGAAAATGCATGGTCATCATGATCATTCTGGCTACCCAGAAGAATATGATGTCGAAGCCTGTCACCAACACATTACTAGGATGGAAGGTTTTTAAGTCATCAGTATTTTCAGGCCAACCTAAGGTAGAAAACGTCCAAAGTGCAGAGGAAAACCATGTGTCTAATACATCGTCATCTTGTTTGAGTGCAACATCCGGAGCTAAACTATGTTTGGCTCGCACTTCTGCTTCGTCGCGACCCACATACACCTTACCTTGGTTGTCATACCAAGCCGGTATTCTGTGGCCCCACCATAATTGCCGAGAGATACACCAATCTTGAATATCATTCATCCAAGAAAAGTACATGTTCTCATATTGTTTAGGTACAAACTCAATCTCGCCATTGGTGACAGCATCAGCTGCCACTTTGGCTAAAGGAGCGGCGCGCACATACCATTGGTCGGTGAGCATGGGTTCAATTACCACGCCACCTCTGTCACCGTAAGGTACAGTTAAGTCGTGATCTTTGACTTCTGCTAATAATCCCATTTCATCAAATTTGGCGACTATGGCTTTACGAGCAACAAAACGGTCTAAATTTTGAAATTCTTCAGGTAACGCTGAATTTAGGGCGTCACTAGCTTCACCTTTAGTATCAAATATTTCAGCTTGCTGGCGAATTAAACCTGCGAAAGTTAAAATATTGATCATCGGTAATTGATGGCGTTTACCCACCTCATAATCGTTAAAATCATGGGCTGGGGTTATTTTTACGCAACCCGTGCCTTTTTCTATATCAGCATGTTCGTCGCCCACAATAGGAATACGGCGATTCACTAATGGTAAATCGATAAACTTGCCAATTAAGTCTTTATATCTAGGATCTTCTGGATTAACCGCAACGCCTGTGTCACCTAACATGGTTTCTGGTCTGGTTGTGGCAACCACAAGGTAACTCTTACCTTCTGTGGTTTTGGCACCATCAGCCAAGGGATAACGGAAATGCCACATGTGACCTTTTTTATCTTTATTTTCGACTTCTAAATCCGAGATGGCCGTCAGTAACTTAGGATCCCAGTTAACCAGTCGTTTACCGCGATAGATTAAATCCTCTGAATGCAGGCGCACAAACACTTCATTCACTGCGTTTGAAAGCCCTTTATCCATGGTAAAACGTTCACGATCCCAATCGACTGAGGCACCCAAACGGCGCATTTGATTGGTAATAGTATTGCCAGACTCGGCTTTCCATTCCCAAATTTTGTCGATAAACCCGTCGCGTCCTAACTCTTTACGAGTGGGGCCATTTTCAGCCGCTAACTTGCGTTCCACCACCATTTGCGTAGCGATGCCCGCGTGGTCAGTGCCAACTTGCCATAAGGTATTGTTACCCGACATACGTTTATATCGGGTTAAGGTGTCCATAATGGTTTGCTGAAACGCATGGCCCATATGTAGGCTGCCCGTTACGTTTGGCGGCGGGATCATGATGCTATAGGGCTCGCCTTCTCCTGAAGGCTTAAACTGTCCGCTGTCTTCCCACTTTTGGTAAATATCGCGTTCTATATTTTGTGGATTAAATGTCTTATCCATTATTTTGTGTCTCATTAATGCTTGAGGCGGGTAGGGTATCAAGTTGATTACCTGCCGCTCTATAGTGTTTATATCGTTCTCTGGCCTGGGGTTTGAGTTGCTCTTTTGCAGGCACAAAATCAATGACTTGTCTAAATCGTTGATGAAAATCGGGGATGGTGTCGGCCAGATTAATCAGTATGGGTCGATTAAACTGACTAGGTGTTTGCCAGCAAATCTCAACAGGTGCTCCCCCCATTGGGCCTTCTCCAGATAAATTGTGTGGAACAAAGGCATCGTTGGGTAATTGCCATAACAATTCATCAAATAGCTCTGCTTGCTGTTGATCTTGGCAAAACACTAAACATTTTTGCTTTTGCCGATAACTGCGGGTCGCCAATAAACAAGCCAGCGCAAAGTGCGCTGGCTGTTGGTGTGTGTCCTGTGTTTCATCAAGCAGATAAAACGTTACATTTGACATAGGTGAAGAAGCTCCTAAAAGCCGTGGCTAATCTTCTGATTCAATGCCAGCTCGGTTCATTAAAAATTGAGATAACATAGGTACTGGCCGCCCAGTTGAGCCTTTTTCTTTACCGCCTACCCAAGCTGTGCCTGCAATATCCATATGGGCCCAATTATACTTGCGCGTAAAACGAGATAAAAAACAGGCTGCAGTAATAGCACCAGCTGGACGCCCACCAAGATTACTCATATCTGCAAAAGGACTTTCTATTTGGTCTTGGTATTCATCCCATAGAGGTAATCGCCACGCTTTATCACCACTTTGTTCGGATGCATTGGTTAATTCATGAGCAAGAGGATTATGGTTACTAAATACAGCACTGGCATGTTTACCTAAAGCCACTACGCAAGCTCCGGTTAATGTAGCCACATCCACTACCAACTCAGGATCAAAACGCTCCACGTAAGTTAACGCATCACATAATACTAAACGGCCTTCGGCATCAGTATTGAGCACTTCAACGGTTTGACCAGACATAGTCGTTAATATATCGCCAGGACGATATGCGTTGGCATCTGGCATGTTCTCACAACCCGCTAGAATGCCTACTATGTTAATGGGTAGGTTAAGCGCACTGATGGTATGCATCGCGCCTAATACGCCAGCTGCTCCCCCCATGTCATATTTCATTTCATCCATGGATTCGCCGGGTTTTATAGAAATACCGCCAGAATCGAAGGTTAATCCTTTACCAACCAACACAATTGGCGCTTGACCTGATGGCCCCCCTTTGTGCTCCATGATGGTCATAATTGACTCATTCACAGAGCCACGGCCCACGGCTAAGTATGAGTGCATGCCTAGATCATGCATTTGTTTCTCATTGACTGAGCTAACGTGCAGGTTGGCGTAGGTTGCAGCCAAACCTTGTGCTTGCTCAAGTAGATATTTAGGATTACAAATATTGGGTGGCATATTGGCCACATCTTTGGCGGTTTTAACCCCCTGTGCGACGGCTAAACCATGTTCAAGGGCTCGTTCACCAATAGATAATTCGCGGCGTGTAGGCACATTAAATACAATTTTTCGCAACGGGCGGCGTAACTCACCTTTTTTGGTTTTAAGCTGCAAAAAGGTGTAAAGGGAATCTTGCGTGGCTTCTACCGCTTGGCGCACTTTCCAATAGGTATCACGACCTTTAACATGTAATTCAGTCAAGAAACTCACAGCTTCCATCGAACCCGTTTCATTCAAGGTTTTAATGGTCTTTGAGATAATTTGCTTGTATTGGCGTTCGTCTAGTTCGCGCTCTTTGCCACATCCGACCAATAACACTCGCTCACTTAAGATGTTAGGTACGTGATGAAGCAATAACATTTGGCCGGCTTGACCTTCTAAATCACCTTTTCTTAGGAGATTACTAATATAACCTTCACTAATTATATCGAGTTGCTCGGCGACAGATGTTAGACGTCTTGGTTCAAATACACCAACCACTATACAGGCACTACGCTGTTTTTCTGGACTGCCACTTTTTACGCTAAATTCCACTTTGACCCCTCGTCATATGATGAGTAATACTGCAACCCTTCATCCTTTTAATGAATAATCGAAAGGTGATATTGGGTAATGCAGCTTTATTATTGTAAGATTAACTTCAGCCGGACATAATCTGTAAATAAGATCGAGGCTGAGTGCTTTAAATTCGCACATTTTATAAATTAAACTTGTGAAAACGTTAAGTTTACTTAAAATTTCCCATAGTGCCACTAAAATACTACTTTTCCCTTGGATGTGTTGTGCTAATTTTCCGCTATTTAATGAAAGAAACTTTGAAGTCACAAGTGGCAATTTTTTTGCTGTTGATGGCTATTTTTGTCACCCAAAAATTTGTCAGGGTGTTGGCTGATGCATCAGAAGGTGAAATCCCAGCTAGCTTAGTGTTAGGATTTTTGGCTTTACACATGCCTGTTTTAGCATCACTGGTGTTACCCCTTAGCCTCTTTTTAGGGATCATGTTGGCACATGGCCGTCTATATGTAGACAGTGAGATGACTGTTATGCGGGCATGTGGTATCAGCGAATGGTATGTCACCCGCGTAATGCTGATTTTGGCGTTGTTGATGTCTGTGTTAACCGCAGGCTTAACTATGTGGTTAACGCCGTTATCTGTGGAAAGTACCTATCAACTTGAAGAAAAGATAGGCGCTCAAAGTGGACTGGCAAGTTTGATCCCTGGACGTTTCCAACAAACTGCCAATCAACAAGCCGTGATATTTGTGCATGACATCGATAATAGTCAAAATCCCTTAAGAAAGGTCTTTCTCGCGCAAAGAGATAGCGACGCCGATTCTGAAGACGTGCGAATTGTGTATGCCAATAGCGGCGGGATCCAAGAGCAATCCAATGGTGCTCAAAAACTGATACTCAAGCAAGGTAAACAGTATGAGGGTGAAGTGGGGCGGCAAGATTATCGCGTTGTTGAGTTTGAAGAATATCAAATTCAAATTGCCGAGCAGCAAGCTGAAAGAAAACGCCGAAAATTAAGTGCTTATCCCACCACTGACTTAATTGCTGATCCGTCTATCTTTGCTATAGCAGAGTTACATTGGCGCATTGCTATTCCTTTATCTTTACCATTTTTAGTGCTGATTGCAGTCCCACTCAGTGCCGCTGATGCTCGCCAAGGGCGCTTCGGAAAAATGTTCCCAGCATTAATGTTGTATCTTGGCTACTTTATGTTGCTTATGGCGGGCCGTAAAGCCTTAGAAGACGGCAATATTCCTCAGCAATTAGGCTTATGGTGGGTGCATGGCGTGTTGTTTACTATCGGCATAATATTGTTACTGAAAAGCAGACCGATCGGCGTGAAGTTGCGGGCTCGATTAAAAGGGGATGCCCGTGTTTAAAATACTCGATATATACATTGCTAAGACATTGTTGGCGACAACTGCACTGAGTTTAAGTGTGTTGGTAGGCTTGAGCGCCTTGATTAAATTTATCGAGCAAATGAAACAAGTAGGGCGAGGCAGTTATGATATGACTGTTGCCGCAGTGTATGTGTTACTGAGTTTACCTAGGGAATTAGAGCAGTTTTTTCCTATGGCTACCTTGATCGGTGGCTTGATAGGTATGGGAATTTTAGCTAGCAACAGTGAATTGGTGGTGATGCAAGCTGCGGGTCAAAGCCGTTGGAATATTATCACCTCAGCCATGAAATCAGCATTGTTAATGGTGTTATTTGTGATGTTTATAGGTGAATGGGTCGCGCCAGTCACAGAAACAAAAGCCAAAGAAATTCGTACTCAGGCGATCTCAGGGGGTAGCTTATTTGCTTCTGACAGAATTACTTGGGCAAAAGATGGAGACAACTTCGTTAGTATCGGTGAGGTGGTCGATACCAAAACGTTGCGCAGAGTGAACGTATACGAGTTCGATGAAAGTCTAGTGCTAAGGCAAATCACCACGGCATTAGAAGCCAATTATAGCGAGAATGGCTGGCAACTAAAGCAAGTCAAATATACCTTTATGGGCGACCAGAGGATCCGCTATGAACAACTTGAAAGCGGTGTTTGGCTGTCGACCCTCACCCCAGACAAATTAGGCGTAGTGACAGTTAAACCCGAAGCATTGTCGATTCGTGGGTTAATTGAGTATGTTAATTATCGCAATAACAATAGTCTAGACCCCAGCCGGTACGAGTTAGCCTTATGGCGAAAAGTACTGCAACCTTTGTCTGTTGGCATCATGTTGTTAATGGCATTGTCTTTTATTTTTGGCCCGCTGCGCAGTGTTACTATGGGGGCACGGGTGATATTAGGGGTGTTAACCGGTTTTGGTTTTTTTGTGAGCAACGAAGTCTTTGGGGCTTTGAGTTTGGTTTATCATCTTCCTCCGTTTTTAGGTGCATCCTTACCAAGCTTAGTTTTTGCTGGCTTTTCTGTGTATTTGTTACAGCGAAAAGGATAAATAACCTAGACTAATCTTGAAGCTCTTTCCATGCTGCGTGATGGTTGTCTTCCTTGCTTAACATCAATATTTCAGTGCTGGCTATCCTGTCTTGCAATGACTGTTTTGATTTGAAATCGACTAACACCAATAAAGTACCTAATCCACCGAATGAACATATCAAGCGCAACAATGCGCGACCATAACCAAAAGGTTTTTCATTCGTGCTAAATAAGCGTAAGCGCCACGCTCTCATACCTATTGTTTGACCCCCATTTCGCCAAAACCATAGAAAAAATCCCATAACCCATAATCCGACCCAAACTTGCAGGGTTAGCTTGTAGGTAAAGGAGTGTTGTATCAGATCACTAAAATTTTCATAACCTTGTTTATCCAAAATATTGTTTTCGACTAATAACAACATCGATACCAGCATTATCATTGCGGCACACATACCAACAGCAACAGCTACCAACAGGTCATAAACCATGGCGGCTAATCTACGAAAAAAACTTGCTCGGGAGTGTTTTGGGGTTGTAGATGTCACAAATAGGCCTTGAAAAATAAATCAGATGTTATCAGTAAACTCGACATAATATTAACTTAGATAAACATTATTGGTTATAAATTATGATTATGCATGTTCAATAAATATGTTAATAAATGTAAATTTATAAGGCTAGGGATCTTCTTTAATCACTTTTATCCAGTCTTCACTTCGACTTGAAAATCACAAAATTGTCACTCTTATGATTATTTGGTAATACCAATGGTGTTTAATTGGTTGACAGGTTGTGGGTGATTGGTTATTTTGTAAGTAAAGCCAATTAGTAGGCATCTTAAAAGGTATTAAGCTTTAACTATTGTTGTCAATGGTAGGTTAAATGTTAATTTCTAAGTTAGATTCAGTGGAGAACGTTATGACAATGAAAGACAAAGTAGCGATTGTTGCTGGCGGCGGCAGAGATATTGGTCGAGCTTGTGCAATCGAGTTGGCGCAGCGCGGTGCCAACGTAGTTATTACCTACCATTCAAGTAAAGTAACAGCTCAAAGTGCTGTTGCAGAAATTGAAGCTTTGGGTGGTAAAGCGTTAGCACTTCAAGCCGACTTGACTGATCAAACAAGTGTCGACGCTACGGTCAAAGCAACACTAGACACCTTTGGAAAAATTGACTGCCTAGTGCATGTTTCCGGAGGCCTAATTGCCCGGGTTAAGATTGCTGATATGAGTATCGAACATTGGAATAATGTGATGAACTTAAATATGACATCTTTGTTTATGATGTCTAAAGCCTGTATCCCACATTTAGCAGCTGGTAGTTCAATTGTGACACTTGCATCTCAAGCAGGTCGTGATGGCGGCGGCGGCGGTGCGGTTGCTTATGCGAGTTCTAAAGGTTCAGTTATGACCTTCACTCGTGGTCTAGCCAAAGAACTCGGTCCTGATATTCGCGTAAACGGAGTGTGCCCTGGTATGATCAGTACTGGCTTTCACGATACTTTCACATCTAGTGAAGTACGCGAAAAAGTAGCCGGTATGACCTGTGCAAAACGTGAAGGAACGGCTGCAGAAGTGGCGAAACTAGTAGGTTTCTTGGCTTCAGATGAGTCTACGTTTATGACAGGCAATAATATTGATATTAATGGAGGAATGCTTTTCTCTTAGAAGAAATTATTAATAACCGACTAATAATAAAAGTAGAATATTAGCTACTGTACCCTGCAAGGCCATGTTGATACATGGCCTTTTTTATTGACTGTATTTTTTAGTCAGGTAATTACACTCTAACGATCTTAAAAAACAACTACGTGAATCTTAATTTTACTAGAAAAGTAGAATATGTTCAGAAGGAAAGTGCTTGGATGTTTACTTGATAAATGGGCAATATTTACAAGTGGTTTTTAAGGCGTTATTTTAAGGAGCTAATTTAAGGCACCAAAAAGATGCCTTAAATAGATTTTGATTAAGTCACTAAATGGCTGAGGGAATATAAGTCACGAGTTTGACTGGTTTGCCTTCTCACTTCTTCTAAGGCTTTTGCTTCACTGGCCTCAAATAATGCGTTAATAAGACGATTAAAATGAAAGTGCATTGCAGCTCTTGCTGCCTGTGAATCACGATTGACCAAAGCATTGTAGATAGCCCTGTGTTCATCTAACCTTTTAGCATCACTTTGGCTGCATACACCTTTATACGCCATTTTAACTGTTGGGCTGGTTTCACGTATTGCCCACAAGCTCGATACCGCCATCAAAATCGCACTGTTACGAGTAGCCGTAGATATAATTAAGTGAAATTCTTTATCAGCTGATTCCGGATTGGTACCTTGAGCCATCTCATTCAATGTTTGATTTAATCGCACCAGTTCTTCTTCTGAAATGGTGGTAGCTGCGAGCGCAGCTGATTCTCCTTCAATCAGCGCCCTTGCCTGAGTGAGTTCAAACGCACTAATATTATGATGTATATTTTTCTTTTTAGAGTTTTCTAATACGTAAACACCTGACCCAGTTTTTACTTCAACTTGTTCAAGTACTTCTAGGGCAATGATGGCTTCTCGAATAGTCGGACGGCTTACTTCAAAATTTTCAGCAAGCTCTCTTTCTGGCGGAAGTCTACTGCCGGGAGGGTATTGTCCCGAATCAATAAGTGATTCTATTCTTTCGACAATAGTCCAAAACAGACGCCTATTTTTCATCCTCTATTCCTCTAGTGATTCTATATATTTCATACGTTTAAAACTTATACGGCCGCAACCGCACAACCGCATAGTTTAACGAACTAGTATATTATTTCAGCTTTTTTTACTGTTATACCACAACATTCGATAAATACCAAATTGGTAATGTTAAAATGCTGGCTAAGGTTATTACCAATAAATTCTATATTGGTAATAAGTTAAATGTAAAATTGGTTAATATTTGTTTGACATTCTATTTAACTATTGGTTACATTGTGCTGTCTGTATATAAAAAAGCAATGCGAGAACACACTCATGATCAAATTAAATAAAATAAGTAGCGCAATGAAATACGGCAAGTCTAGCCGCGTACTTAGCAAAACAGTATACGCATCCACGTTAGCTTGCATGATGTCAATGCCTGTAATAGCGCAACAAGAAAGTGATACTGTACCTGCAGTTGACGATACGACTGAGGTAATTGAAGTAAAAGGTATCCGTAAAACAATGCAAGATTCCATCAGCATTAAAAAATTATCGACTAGCATCGTTGATGGCTTGTCGGCAGACGACATCGGTGACCTCCCAGCTCTTTCCATTGGTGAAGCATTGGAAACCCTAACGGGCGCGTCTTCTCACCGCGAACAAGGTGGTGCCACCGAAATTTCTATCCGTGGCTTAGGTCCTTTTTTAGGCAGTACAGTGTTTAACGGTCGTGAAGCCGCTAACGGCAGTGGAGATCGTTCTGTCAACTTTTCACAATTCCCATCAGAGCTTTTTAATAAAATTGCCATATATAAAACTCAAGAGGCGAGTCTGATCGAAGGGGGTGTTTCTGGCCAAATTTCATTAGAAACCTTAAAGCCTTTGGACTATGGGGAACGTCGTTTTCAAGCCCAAGTTAAAGGTAGTTGGAACGCTGCTGAAAGTGACATTGACAACAGTGCCCGTGATTTCGGCTCACGTATAACGTTGAGTTTTGTTGATCAAATCGAAACTGATCAATTAGGTGAAATTGGTTATTCGATTGGTGGACAAAAGAGATTATCAACCAATCCAGAACAAGAAGCTCGCTCAACCAGTGGTTTTGCAGATTGCCGAATCGATCCAAGTACAAATTATGGTCTTTATAGCAGCGATGATTGCGATGACGACGACTCTAACATCAATCCAAATGGCGATGGAGGGGTAAATTATGAAGTAGATCCTGCAACAGGTTTACCCATAGATGATGGTGTACCCTACTTGTTTTCTCCAAGCTCATATTCTTACCGTCAAAATACTACTGACGATGACAGAGATTCCATTTTTGGTGCTATTCAATGGCGTCCTAGTGAAACATTCGAAATGAACATCGATGCGGAATATTCGAATCGTGACTTTACAGAAATTCGTAACGATTTAGTGTTTGCAAACAGTAAGCGATTAAATGCCCCTAACGTTTCATTGGACGGTCAATTCCCTGTTGATCTGGTCATTACAAACAACGGTTCATTGGTCTCTGGTACAAATTTCCAAAGAATAGAAACACTCAGTACTTATATTGAACGTTTAGAAGAATATAAAGGTGGTGGTGTTTCATTTATCTATGACCCTAGCGATGTATTGTCAATTTCTGCGGATTTATCGGTTTCTGAGACTGAACGTCGCGAAAACTTATATCATACTCGCCTACAATCAGAACCCACTGATATTTTAGGTAACCCAGTGGAGGGGGCTTTAGACAACGGTTATATCAACACCTCCATAGAAATTGGCCAAAATGGGTCGTTGATCCCAATCATGCAAGTTAGAAATTTTGATGTGTCTAACCCTAATAATTTTTCTGATTCTGCACGAACTCGTGTTGATTTAAACCAGTTTCGGAATAACAAAATCAGCGCCTTTAGAACCGATTTTGAATATCTAGTAGACAGTAACGTCATTAGTCAAATTAAAGGTGGTGTACGTTTTTCCAAATTGGAATTTGATAGTGCGCCCAGAGCACGTGATGAATTCACCAATAACGACAACGACGTAATGTTCGAAGCGATAGGTAGATGCCAAAATAATCGCTTCCCAGAAAGTGGCTTTTTATCTGGCGTAACGGGCGGACAAGCACTGATTACCAATGTTGATTCCTCCGGAAATGTTATTGCCGAAGGAACGGGGAATGCCTATGCCTCTTTTGATCCTCTTTGTCTTGCTGAAGCGGTAATTGGCGGGTCACCTGTGTATCCAGAGCCAGAACAGACGCTCGCCAATGTCGATGTGGAAGAGAAAACCAAAGCGATTTATATCCAAGCTGACTACGATACCTTTATTGGTGATTATGGTGTGCGTGGTAACTTTGGAATACGCTACGTAAAAACTGATGTCACCTCAATAGGTCTGCGCTCTCCTTTAATCGCAACACCAGGTGATTCTGACGGCGACGGCATCAATGACATCATCACGTCTATTGATGGTGTGCCAGGCGAATTTTTTGAAGTGTCTGGTGGTAGCAGTTATTCGGAATTTTTACCTAGCTTTAATTTAGTGGTGGATCTAACCGATGAAGTTTTATTAAGGGGGGCTGTGTATAGAGCACTTTCAAGGCCGGCGCCTTCCGACATGGGCTTTGGCCGCTCATTTAACGGCCTGTCAGATGATAGTGGCGATCCTGAGTCGTTAGAAGCAGCTATAGGTACTGCAACAGCTAACGGTAATCCAGATGTGAAACCTTTTACTTCTTGGAATGGTGATGTGGCAATTGAATGGTATCCAAACGACGATACTCTCTTAGCGCTAGGTGTTTATTACAAGAGTTTTGAGGGTGGTTTCGAAAATACATCGACTACCGAAACCTTCACAGTGGATGGCCAAGATTTAGATACAATTGTTACTACTCAGCAAACAACTGACGAAACTAGCACCATTTATGGTGTGGAAATGACTGCGACCCACGCATTCACTTATTTACCTGATTTTTGGGGTAACTTCGGCGTTAAGTTAAGTTATAACTGGGCTGATTCAGACTTTGAAGTAGAAGATGCGAATTTTGGTGCGTCGGCCATTGTCGATCCTAACACTGGAAATCTTATTGAAAGAGTCGGTATTGTTGACCCTGCTGAAATATTTGGTTTTTCTGATACTGTAATTTCAGGTCAGTTTTATTATCAAGATGGTGGATTTAATGCTCAATTGATATACAAATATAGAAGTGAGTACTTCAATCAGTACATCTCTACACCGGGTAACCTAAGATATGTAGCTGATACTGGTGTTTATGAAGCCCGTGTGAGTTATAAGTTGACTAAAAACCTGAAAGTCTCAGTTGAAGCCATTAATTTGTTTGATGAACCTAAAAGACAATTTAATCCAACACCTGATAATTTCTCAGAAATCAATGTATATGGTCCGCGCATTTATGCAGGGATCCAATACAAGCTATAACGATTGGCTAAACAGTATTTGCTGTGCAGATTTTGTTTAGCCAGGTTGATAGATAAAATGAGCTCTTTATGATGTGTTTACGAGGGCTCATTTTTCTTCGACTTGCATTACCTAAATCCCAACTTTTAATAACATGAGTAATATTATGCAACGCAGTTTTTCCTTAATCGTTTTTACCTATGTGGCTATTGTTTTATTTAGCCAAGATACATTTGCTAGAGAATATTTAGTAAAAACTCCGGATGAGTTCAAAAAAGTATCCTCAGATCTGCAAGCCGGAGATGAAGTTGTTTTAGCCAATGGTGTTTGGACAGATTTTGAAATTTTGTTCAAAGCAAAAGGTACTGAAAAAACACCCGTTACTTTACGTGGCGAAACACCCGGGCAAGTTATTCTGTCTGGTTTATCTAACTTACGTTTAGCGGGTGAATATCTAGTGGTGTCAGGTCTTGTGTTTAAAGACGGCTATACGCCAACGAGTGCAGTTATTTCCTTTCGTCAAGATGCTGATAATTTGGCTTATCACAGCCGGGTAACACAGGTAGTGATAGACAACTTCAGTAATCCTGAAAAGTTTGAGCAAGATGCGTGGGTGTTGATGTTTGGTCAACATAACCGTTTTGACCATAATAACTTGGTAGGCAAGCGTAACGCAGGTGTGACTATGGCGGTGCGTTTAACCACTGAACAAAGTCAGCAAAATCATCATCGTATTGACCATAACTATTTTGGTCCTCGTCCTATTTTAGGTTCAAATGGTGGTGAAACACTGCGAATTGGAACCAGTCATTATTCCCTTACCGATTCTTTCACTACTATCGAAAATAACTATTTTGACCGTTGTAACGGTGAAGTAGAAATCATTTCTAATAAGTCGGGTAAAAACCAAATACTGAATAATGTATTTTTCGAATCTCGCGGTACCCTTACCCTACGTCATGGCAACGGTAACTTAGTGGAAGGAAATGTGTTTTTTGGTAATGGTGTCGATCATACTGGCGGCATACGCGTGATTAATCGTGACCAAATCATTCGTAATAACTATATGGAAGGGTTAACTGGATACCGTTTTGGTAGCGGCTTTACTATTATGAACGGCGTGCCCAATTCTTCTATCAATCGTTATCATCAAGTCGATAACGCGCTGATAGAAAACAATACCTTAGTTAACGTTGACCACATTCATTTTGCAGCAGGCAGCGATGCTGAGCGTAGTGCAGCGCCTATCAATAGTAAATTTCAAAATAACTTAATTGTTAACCATAAAAACACCGATGGCATTAGCATTTTTGATGACATCAATGGTGTGAAATTTACTGGAAACTTAGTGTCAGAAGGGATCAAACCTTCCATAACCGATGGCTTTAAAGTCATGTCAGTTAACATGCAGCGAGCTAAAAATGGTTTGCTGTATCCCGAACAAGAAATCGGCGATCTAGGGGCACCTAAAACGTTAAATCCTATACAAAAGGATCAAGTTGGTGCTAGCTATTACCCGAAAACGGAACCTGATGTAGCCTTTGATTCAGGCAAAGTCATTAAAGTTGAACCCACTGAAAATGCATTATTTAATGCTATCAATGATGCCAGTTCCGGTGATGTACTGATGTTAGAAAATGGTGATTACCACATCGGCAAAGTAATAAAATTAGCTAAAACCATTACTATCAAAGCTAAAAACAGAAAGCACGTTACACTATTTCCTGAACGCTCTACTTTTGTTGATATTAATAATTTTGGTAGTTTAAAGCTGGTTAATTTAATTATAAGCGGAGTACGGGCACCAGATGCAGCAGGTAACACCCTAATACGTACGTCTAGAGTGCCAATGCAACGCAATTTCCGTCTAGAGATTATAGGAAGTGTTATTGAAGAATTGAACATCAATCATTCATTTCACCTGTTTGACGCCGGACATAGAAGTTTTGCTGATCACTTAAAGATTACCAATACAACAATGCGTAACATCACGGGTGACCTCATTCGCCTCAACAAAGAAACGGATGATTTAGGTATATACAACGCAGAGTACATCTACTTCACTGATAATTTAGTCGAAAATGTTGAGGGTGCATTGGCCAAGGTTTACAGAGGTGGTACAGATGAAAGCACCTTTGGACCGCATTTTATAATGGAGGGTAATGTGCTTAAAAATGTTGGTAAGGGCAAACGTAATAAAAGTGCGGCTTCGGTATATCTGCATGGTGTTCAAGTAGCTCAAATCAACCAAAACAAATTATTTGATTCAGCACCTATCAACATTGAGCATACAGTGGGAGAACCGATAACAGCGGTAACCAATAATGAGTTGACTAACACTACTGCACCTAAAGTGGTTGAACTAAGAGTTAAAGGTCCACACACCGCGACTTTACTGAACAATACAGTTAAATAGTAAAGCCAAAACGATTTTTTAAATGAAGAATTTAAATTACACATAAGAATTGAGATTAAAGTGTAAGCAGCAGACAATTTGCTCGACACCTTTAGTTATCAAATGTAGGGTTTTTAGCCAAGTAATATGAGTAGAACTATATGAAAATGAAAAATTTACGTTGGTGGGTGATAGCGTTAATCGCACTAGCCACAGTTATAAACTACATTGACAGGCAAGCATTGAGTGTTCTATGGCCTTATATGGGGAGTGAAATTTATCCTGAAAAAAATGCCGATGAACTAAAACAAGTTTTAGGAACGGTAAGCGTTGTATTTTTATTTTCATATGCGATAGGTCAGGCAGTTTTCGGCAAGATTTTTGACTGGATTGGCACCCGTATTGGGTTTGTTTTATCTATTGGTGTATGGTCATTGGCAACAGCATTACATGCATTTGCTCAAGGCGTTTTAACCTTTAGTATTTTCCGTGCAATTCTAGGTTTCTCAGAAGCAGGTAACTGGCCAGGTGCAGCAAAAGCTAACGCCGAGTGGTTTCCAAGTAAAGAGCGAGCCTTAGCACAGGGTATCTTTAATTCGGGCGCAGCAATCGGTGGTATTATCTCAGTTCCACTCATTGCCTATTTAGCATTATTCTTTAGCTGGAAGATAATTTTTGTCTTAATAGGCGTAATTGGTCTTTTATGGTTAATTCCATGGTTAGTGTTAGTTAAAGCGCCACCCATTAAGCACCCGTGGATAACCGATGAAGAGCGTGAATACATCCTATCAGGCCAAAAAGCTGTTTCTGCTGATGGAAGCGAAGCAAAAGAAAATGAATATGTACCTAGCTACGGTGAGATGTTGCGCCGTAAAGAAAGTTGGGGCGTAATTATTGCTACTGCTGCAATAGATCCAATTTGGTGGTTATTTATCGTTTGGATACCGACCTACCTAGTAGAAGTTTACGGTATGGACGTTAAAGGCTTAGCAATCATTGGTTGGGTTCCGTATGTAGGTGCTATGTTCGGCGCTTGGTTTGGTGGTCTATTGTCTCAAAACCGAATTAAAGCGGGCTGGAGCGTAAACAAAACGCGTAAAACCGTTATCGTGCTAGGTTGTTTAATAATGCTACCTTCATTGTTACTGTTATCTGACCCTGGTAGTGCTAACACTGCGGTGCTTATTATGGCTGCGATATTATTTGGTTTCCAAACGTCGATTGGTAGTATTCAAACATTACCAAGTGATATGTTAGGTAAAGACAGTGTTGGTTCGTTAGCTGGTTTCGCTGGTATGGCTGCGAAATTCTCAGCTGCAGGTTTAACTGCAATGGTTCCATTTTTGACTGCTGGCGCAAACTACAACAATGTATTCATTCTTGGTGCCGCGTTGGCTTCTATAGTAATGCTAAGTATTTTGTTTCTTTGCCCTAAAATAGAGCCTCTAAAAAGTAACCAGTAAAAAGATAATTTTAATTAAGGTTCGCAAGTCAGTGCTTGCGAACAAGATCCAAGGTTTACCATGCAAAAAATAGTATTAATGGGCGAATGTATGCTTGAACTTCGCCAAGCAAAAGCTGGAGTAATGAATCAGTCTTTTGCTGGTGATACGTTTAATACTGCCGTCTATATGAAGCGAACATTTGCTCAGCAAGACATTGCTTTTATGACTGCAGTTGGGCAAGACACCATAAGCCAACAAATGGTGGCGGCATGCCATTCAGAAAACCTTAACAATCAGCATATCTTTGCTAAAAGCGACAGAAATCCGGGCATTTATTTAGTGCAAACTGATGAGCAGGGCGAACGTTCATTTTTGTATTGGCGCGACAGTTCTGCTGCCAAGCAAGTGATGCAATATGTCGATCAACCCGCTATCGATGAGCTTTGTAAGGCTCAGCTGTTCTTCTTTTCTGGCATATCCATTGCGATATTAGAGCCACAAGACAGAGCTGCGTTTTGGACGATGCTAACGCAATTAAAGCAAGCTGGAGTGAAAATTGGCTTTGATCCCAATTATCGCCCTCGCCTTTGGAATAGCGCCGATGAAGCCAAAGCACAGTTTGCCAAGGCTTACGCTGCTAGCGATATCATGATGCCGGGTGTGGATGACTTTAAGCAGCTTTACGGCATCGAATCCCTTGAGGACATCCTAGCGTTTTGTGAGCCTTTCGATATTAATGAGTTGGTGCTTAAAAACGGCCCTGAGAGTGTATATTGTCAGTTAGACGGTCAACTAACACATGTTGCTATTACGCCAGTAACTAATGTAGTGGATACGACCTCTGCAGGTGATTCCTTCAATGGCGTTTATTTAGGTGCAAGATTGGCTGGGCAGGATATTACATCCTCGGTTAATCTCGCTGCAAAAGCAGCGGGCATTGTGATCCAGCATCCAGGTGCTATTGCGCCAGCAGATGCTTTCGATAATATGCATTTGTAATTAAATAAAAAGTAGTCTTAACTTTTTTGATAAAGCCATCCTGTATTTAATACAGGATGGCTTTTGCATTTAAAATCCCAGTAATATCATATTGAACATAAGTACTGTGAATTTACATTCCATTCTTAAATAAGTCATATTTATTTAAGTACTTTAAATTTTGAGGTTTTTATGACGATTCTCGCGTTTCCTGCTGAGCTTAAACCACTGGAAAAGCGTTGTGCTGTGTTACCAGTCAACGTTAAAGCATACAAATTATTGGGTGCTACTGTGTTTGTACAAGCCGGTATCGGCGAGCATATCCATGTGACTGATGAAGAATATGTAGCGGCTGGGGCAGAAATTGTGGCAACTCGCAGCGAGCTCTTATCTAAGGCAGATATTGTACCTAGCTTGCACAAGCTAAGTGTAGATGACCTAAGCCACGTAAAACCCAACACACTTATTGTCAGTTACTTAGATCCATTTAATGAGAAGGATTTTGTAACGAGTTTGTGTGACAAAAACATCACTAGCATTAGTATGGAAATGATCCCGCGCATTAGTCGTTGTCAAAAAATGGATGCCCTAAGTTCGCAGGCCAGTTTGGCGGGTTATGTAATGGTGATGCAAGCCGCGAATCAGCTAGACAGTGTGTTACCCATGATGATGACACCGGCAGGCACACTAAAGCCCGCTAAGGTATTTGTGATTGGTGCAGGGGTCGCAGGTTTACAAGCCATTGCCACTGCTAAACGTTTAGGTGCCAGTGTAACGGCATTCGACACACGAACTGTGGTAGCCGAGCAAGTGCAATCACTTGGCGCCAAGTTTTTACATATTGATTTGGGTAAAACCGGCGAGACAGGGCAGGGTTATGCTCAAGCACTTACACCTGAACAAATGCAGACTCAGCAACGTGAACAGGCCAAATGTATTGCCGATTCAGACATAGTGATCACCACAGCGCAGTTGTTTGGACGCAAACCACCGCTGCTTATCGACCAAAAAACCGTTGAGTCAATGCAGCCCGGCAGTGTGATAGTGGATATGGCTGCCGAAAATGGCGGTAATGTTGAAGGCACTAAGCCTGGTGAAATTATCCAGCACAAAGGGGTCACTATCATTGGCACAGGGGGGTGGGCTAATGGTGTGGCCAAACATGCTACCCAAATGTATGCCAACAACCTGTTTAATTTAATCAATGAATTTTGGCACAAAGACGACAATATTTTTAAGCTCGATCTTGAAGACGAAGTGCTGTCTGGCTGTATCATTACCCATCAAGGCCAAGTCGTAAATGCCATGCTTAAGTCTATCTATTCCGCTAATAATTCAACCACAACCGATAAAGAGGAAGCCTAATGGACGCTGTATATTTACTATTTATTTTACTACTGTCGGTCTTTGTTGGTTTTGAGCTTATCCAAAAAGTTCCAGCCACCCTGCATACGCCTTTAATGTCAGGGGCTAACGCCATTTCTGGTATCACAGTTGTAGGTGCGCTGGCCTTGGCTGGCAGCGACAGCATGGGAGAATATTCCACTTACCTAGGTGCATTCGCGGTCTTTTTAGCGACCATAAACGTTGTGGGAGGCTATTTGGTGACTGACCGAATGCTCGCCATGTTTAAGAAAAAGCAGTAGAGAATTATGATGATAGAAACTACTACAACTGATTTAGTGATCAACTTTAGCTATGTGCTCGCCGCGGCTTTATTCATTTTTGGCTTAAAGCTGCTAGGCCATCCATCGTCAGCCCGCAAGGGTAATTTGCTCTCTGCCATTGCGATGCTTATCGCCATAGTGGTCACTATGTTTGATAACAACATTGTTAGTTTCCAGATGATTGCCATTGCGATGTTAGCGGGCAGCATACTGGGTGTGTTAGCCGCAAGGTTGATAGCCATGACAGCTATGCCTGAAATGGTGTCGTTACTAAACGGCATCGGTGGTCTTGCTAGTTTGTTTGTTGCTTGGGCGACGGTTGAAGCTAACAGTGAATTTACTGTTTTCACCATGATTGTCACCTTTCTTGCCCTGTTAATTGGCGGCGTGACCTTTTCAGGTAGCTTAATTGCTTGGGCAAAACTGAGTGAACGCATCACAGGTCGCTCGGTCACTTTCGCAGGTCAGGCGGTGTTTAATAGCTTGTTAGTACTGGTTATTATCTTTACTGCTTACCTTTTTGTGGCCCAGCCCACAATGTTGGCTGGCATAAGTGTCGACTTCAACGTGGTTCTGTATACAGCCATGGCTTTTGCTTTGTTATTTGGCATCATGCTGGTGCTACCCATTGGCGGCGCAGACATGCCAGTGGTGATATCTTTACTTAATTCATACTCCGGACTCGCCGCCTGTGCAGCCGGTTTTGCATTACACAATAACATATTGATAGTGGCCGGCTCGCTGGTAGGGGCTAGCGGAATTATTCTTACCAACATCATGTGTAAAGCCATGAACCGTTCGTTAACTAATGTATTATTCAGTGGCTTTATGCCAGTGACCAAAACCGACATGGTGATAGAAGGAGAAGTGAAACCTCTATCAGCCGAAGATGCATATTATGTGCTCGAAGCAGCGCAGTCGGTGGTTGTTATTCCTGGTTACGGTATGGCTGTTGCCCAAGCCCAACACGCCATGAAAGAACTGCAAAAACTCCTAGAAAATAACGGCGCTGAAGTTGCTTACGCCATTCACCCAGTAGCGGGGCGGATGCCTGGGCACATGAACGTACTATTAGCTGAAGCCGATGTGTCTTATGAACAACTATTTGAAATGGACGAAATCAACAAACGCATTCAAAACTTTGACGTGGCCATGGTGATTGGCGCCAACGACGTGGTTAACCCAGCCGCCCGAGAAATGAAAGGCAGCCCTATCTATGGCATGCCAGTAATTAATGCGGACTTGGCAAAAAATGTATTTGTGCTTAAACGCGGTATGGCGTCAGGTTTTGCCGGTATCGATAATCCACTGTTTTTTAAACCAAACTGTCGAATGATATTTGGTGATGCCAAAGAAACTTTAGGTGCCATGATTAGGCAGTTTTCTGATTAAATGCTGTGTAAAAGCTTGCTGGTGGCATAGCTGATTAAAAAGTCAGCAATGAGTCATGATAATGTCACAAAAAACTTGCAAGGCAGACGCTGCTCGCTATAATGCTCGCCTCTTGACGTTTGGTTCAACCAAACATTAAGTGTTTGCAAGGCCAGTGTGGTGGAATTGGTAGACACGCTAGATTCAAAATCTGGTTTCTTCGGGAGTGGCGGTTCGAGTCCGCCCACTGGTACCACTTTCTAATTGTTAATATTAGAAGATAAAAAAACCTGCTAATAGCAGGTTTTTTTATGTCTGAATTTTGAGTGCGGTTTGCAGAGGCGTTTCACCTTGTGATTAGTCATGCGCACATCCCTGATGAACCGCACTCAGACTCGACGTCCTTGTCGAGCCATAAAGGCAGGCGGAGCGGTGCTCCTAAATAGACTGCCTTTATCCACTGGTACCAAACGCAAAAAAGTCGACTTATGTCGGTTTTTTTGTGTCAGGGGTTTGCTGAAACTTTAAAGGCGGAAAGCAGTGGCGAAGCCACCAAAATATCGAGAGACAAAGCCGAAGTTATATTTTTCTTCGTTGTATTTTGATTTATATATTCTTTTATTGATTTGTTACAATGGGTGTCCCGTAATTCTTTGCCCATATGTGTTCTAGTAATCATGTTTAACTGGACTTGTGTGGTTCAATACCCAAATAACCTCGAATTCCTGAGTTTTAGACCAAAATTCCATAAAAAATTTACCAATTACCATTTGTTGATAGAGCTGTGACCGAGTAGTTTTTTATTTTGGGTGTCTAAATTAGTCGCCTTATGCGAAACAAAGGTTGGTGATGTTAAAAATGCCTAATAAGCCAAGCAGTGGAAAATTATTCATTGGCTACTTCAAAGCGTTGGTGTTTCTTCTACTTGGGAAATTAGGCGAATAAGGGCTAGCTGCAAGTTTTGTTAATCCATTAAATAAGAATAATTTGAACAAAAATTTTAGCCCTGGTTCTTTTAACGGTATTCTTGGTCACTTCGTGATCAGACCAAACTGAATTCAATTAAGCACAAAGCAAAAGGCTAGAAAGCGTCAATCCAAAATATTCAATTCGAGCCACACGTGATAGGGTTGAAAATTATCATTTAATATAATGAGAAAGGTGAAACACAAAACATCAAGGTGATTGATGAAACCCAAGTAAAAACATTCGGTAAACAAGCCATTTTGGCTGTCTCCAAATGGAAGTACGAGTCAAAAATTATAGGTGACGTTCCTACGCTACGAAAGCTTGTAGTGGTTCAGTTAGATTTTACGCTTTGTGGTTAGTAATATTAAAAAACTAACAGGAAATCCCTGACATTTATCATGCCAAAAAAACGTTCGCGTTTAGGCAATCTTGGGCATTGGGCGCAGTTAGAGTCATGCTCGATGATAATGATTGTGTCGCATGTTATACAAAAACTGGAGCATAAGATTAGTGGGTAAAAATATCGATAAAGCTGTTTCTTCCATTCATACAGTAAAGAAGTGGATGTCGTTTGTTGTTCTTATCTTGATGACAATAATTGTTGCTATCGCAATAGTAGAGCTTGGTATCATTCTTTATTTAGATTTGTTTGACCCAACAGATGATGTGCTTTTTCTTGAAATAGATGAATTGTTTAGAATCTTTGGTTTCTTTTTCATTATTCTCATTGGGTTCGAACTAGTAGAAACCGTAGAAATGTATTTCAAAGATAATATCATACATGCTGAAGTCGTTTTATTAGTGGCAGTTATCGCCGTTTCTAGGAAAGTAATTTTACTAGATTTAGAAAAATATGAACCCTTAGCAATCATAGGTTTAGGCTTTATTATCATAGCTTTAGGCGCTTGTTATTGGTTTATTAAGCATAGTTTTAGACGCACAAATACATAATAATCATACTGTCTTAGCAACTAAACTTTTTGCATGCTTAAAAAGAGGCACAACAGCAGGGTGTTTTAATTTCCGTTCGGCGGACAGCAGGTATAAATTTTCTTTTATATCAGTTGTTCGTAAGCGTCTGCTAAAACCATCTATCGCTTCGGAACTATCAGCGGAACTATCAGGGTCAGAACACGATTAATTTCCATTATTCAATTCAACTTAATCCTGCTCTGTTCCCAGTTATCCTTTTATGTGCTGAGTTGTTCGTTAAATGAACTGAAATCGTTAAAAAAATGGTTAAAGAATTACTTGGTCATGACGTTAATCAGCTAGAAAAAACCGTTAAAACGGGTAGCTTAATAGAGGTGAAATGATATGAAAGAATGTATCTTAGATGTAATGCATGAAACGGCAAAAGATTTAACAGAGGCCGGAGTAATGAATGTGCAAACCATACGTGAGTTCGATGCATTATGCTTGCCTGAAGTTGAACGCTATGACGCTGCCCATATCAAAGCAATACGTGAAAAAGCCCACGTTAGCCAAGCTGTGTTCGCCGCTTACTTAAACACTAGCCCATCTACGGTTCGCCAGTGGGAGCAAGGTGGTAAAAAAAACTCGTGGCACATCATTAAAACTGCTTAACCTTGTTGCGAACAAAGGATTAGAAGTACTCGCATAGAACTGCGGTGCTGGCAGTTTCATTGGAAGCAACGAATGGCCTGGCATAAACATGGCTGTTTGTTAATTGCTATCTGCTAGTTGCTTTTTAACTTTTTTTACTAGTTCGAGCATCGCTTGATTAAAGCGAGTTAATTGCTCTGGGAAGCTTTGGTTCTTTTCTTGTTTTTTACTGAATATGGTTGCTTCTATTGATTTTGCTAGTTGTGCTAAGTTGTATGCACCGATGTATGTAAGTGCTGGTAGGGCATCGTGGATAATTTTGTAGATACCTTGATAGTCGCGAGTTTCAATTAAAGTGCTTAAGGTATTTATAACAGGCTCCTTCTCGACGAAGTCTTCTAACATGCTGATAAAGGTATCTTGGTCTACATATAGCTTTTCCATGGCGTTTTGTTGATCCATTATCAGCAGTGCTTCGATGGGATTTATGGTTGACTGGTCCTTAGCGTTTATCTCTGATAGTTGTGATTTTTGGGATAACGGTTGCGAACTAACGTTTAAAATTTCTGCTAGAACCTGATAAAAATATTCAGGATCGATAGGTTTGGTGATATGCGCTGTCATACCTACTGCAGTGCTCTTTTGTATATCCTGTTTCATGGCATTGGCCGTCATGGCAATGATCGGCAAGGTGCACTTTAATTCGTTGCGTAGTGTTAATGTCGCGGTCAATCCATCCATTTCGGGCATCTGAACGTCCATCAAAATACAATCAAAATTGCCTTTGTGCTTGTATGCATCAATAACCTCTAAACCATTTTCAACCAAAATGACCTCTGCTTTAGTATATTTTAAGAATCCCAGTGCTACTTTTTGATTCAGCTTATTATCTTCTGCTAACAAAATGCGTTTGGTACTTAAATCTGGCACATTTTGCATTTCTGCAAAACGAAGGGAAGAATTCGTTTTTAGGTTAAAGGCAACTTCTTGTAATCTATTAATTAATTCACTGGCACTAAAGGGTTTTTCGATAAAGGCTTTGATACCTAAATGTCTAGCTTGCTGTTGCATTAGCGAGAAATCAAAGGCTGAAAGCATGATGATTTTGGGTTTGTCGAGGTTAAATTCTTGATTGATAATAGCGGCCACTTGAAGCCCATCGATATCCGGCATTTTCCAATCTAATATCAATACGTCATAAGGTTGCTGATTGGTCGCTGCCAGACGTAGTTTGTTTAAGGTTTCTTGTCCTCCGTCCGCTAAATCAGTTTCAATGTTTACCTGTTGTAGTGTTTCGGCTATGACCTGGCGGGATAAATTAACATCGTCAGCAACTAATACTTTAAGGCTAGAGAGCAGTTTCGAAGGAGAGCTAATGTGTTGATTTTTTTCCTCTTTGAGGGGTAAGGTAAAATAAAAGGTTGAGCCAGTACCAAGTTGACTTTCCACCCAAATGTTTCCGCCCATCAACTCAACTAATTGTTTGCAAATAGCTAAGCCTAATCCGGTGCCGCCGTATTTGCGTGAAATAGACTCATCTACTTGGGCAAAAGACTCAAACAAACCCAGCATTTGATTTTGAGATAGTCCAATACCGCTATCTTTGATGGCAAACTCAAGCACCATCCCTTGCTCAGTAGTTTTGTTTTTAACGGTGACTGACACCAAACCATCATCAGTAAACTTCACTGCATTGCTGAGTAAATTGACTAGCACTTGCTGTATCCGCGCCCCGTCGCCTTGCAAATACAAAGGCACATCTCGGGCGATATGTTGAATAAGCTCAATGTTTTTTTGGTGGGCTTTTATTGATTGTAAGCGAATAGACTGACTGACTATTTTATCCAGCTGAAAACTGGTGGTTTCTATGTTCAGCTTGCCTGCTTCAATTTTTGAAAAGTCTAAAATGTCGTTGATCACACCCATCAAAGAAAGTGATGCGTCGTCTATTTGATGCAAATTGGTGATGTCTTCAGGATGGACTGCGGCTCTTTGCATCAATTTGGTTAAGCCTGAAATCGCATTGATAGGGGTACGAATTTCGTGGCTCATGCGGGCTAAAAAATCTGATTTTGCTTGAGTGGCTTGTTTGAGTTCTTGAGAATAGCGATTAAGTTGCGCACGTTGCTTGCGAGTGCGAATTAATAAAGCAACGACTACCAGCAGGGTCACAAATACAGTTAGGGTAAAATATAGTTGATATTGATTATTCTGATCTTGGATCAGGCTTTTATGCAACTGTAATTCGTTTTCTTTTTGTAATAGTTTAATTTCTTTTTCTTTTTCAAATACATCAAGTCGCACATTATTTATGGCCAACAGTTGTGCTTGTTTTTGGTTAAAACTCTGTTTGTATAGGTCGTTGTATTGTTTTAGAAAACTAAGTTGAGCGCTTTCGTCACCGGTTGTTTCTGTCAGCTCGATGAGTTTTTCTAAAATTTGTAAAAATTGAATTTTGTCTTTTTTAGGGGTATCTAGTTTAACGCTTTTTTCTAGCTCGGCTATGGCTTTATTGGTATCGCCTTGTTGGTGATAAATATCTGCAAGTAGCAATAGCCGAGGCATTTCAGCATGTAAAAAATTTACCTTTCTATCAGCTTCAATTGACTGACTTATTCTTTTCAACGCTTCGTTAATATTGCCCTTTGCGAAATTCAAATTTGCAATTAAAAGATAAATATTGCCGATAAAAGGGTAGTCGGCTTGCTCTAATATGTTTTCCGCCAACGTTGCATTAACTTCTGCATCAAGCAATTGTTCTAAGCCTATTTGCGCCAGTGAAATACCAAAATAAGCCACGCCTTCAGAAATCTTATTGTCATATTGTTTTGCTGCAGCTAGATGTTTATAGGCGTTTTCTAACATAAGAGGATAATTATTAAGGGAAAGGTACACGTTATACAATGAGTTGTAGACGTTCAGTACTTTGTCGCTTTGTCGTTCACCGTAAAGTATGAATGCCTTATTTAGTGCCTCTAATGCCGCACCATATTCTCCTATGGTGTCAAGTATTGCTCCCTCTATTTGATAAGATTCTGCAACTTGTAAGTTATTATTGGACAGTTGCGCTTTAGATCGTGCCTCTAATAAATATTGATACGCTTTCTTTACGTCAAGCTTTAACAAGCGTGCGTGTGCCTGAACATTTAAAAAGGCACTTTCATTATAGTTGTCAGTATGTTGTGAAAAGTAGTTTTTATAATATTCAAATTGCTCTGGTACAGTGGGTGAATTAGCCTGAACTTGTACTCTTAAAGCTGTAATTTGCTCGTCTAGCTCTTGGTCAGTTTCAGCGAAAAGTCCAGTTGCAAAAACGCAGCAAAATAAAAGGCAACTGAAAACAGTGCCTTTTATTCGAATTCCTAATACATTTTGCAATAAGATAATGTTTTAGTAGGTTTGATTTTTGATTGGTACGCCGGCGCTTTGAAATCGCTGTCGCACAGTATCCCAATCTTTATTTTTAATCACATTTACGTCCTCATCAGCTAAACCGTAAGCGGTAGCGGTTGCAACAGGGTCTTTTAAGTAAGCCTCTTTAAGTTCAGCGTTACTGTCTAGTTCTTCTAAAAAATCAGCTAGGGAGGTTGCCATTATATTTTCCTTTCAGGTTGATTAAAGCAAGTTCAGTTGTGGTTAAGTGTTTCGGAAGCTCATGACTTGCTCTTGGGTCAAGCCAAGCTTTGTTAAACGCCCCTGATGATAGTCGGGTAAGCCTAACGAAGGCACCACTAAAGTTGAAATCAGCGTCGGTTTGCAATTTGCTAATTCAAATAATGGAAAACGTTCAATTTTAGGACCATACAAGGGCATAGTGGCCGCTTCATACAAAATGATTTCGTGGGCAGAAGGGTATACTTCCATTAAAACTTCTTGATAAAGTGCTAAACCCTCTTTGCAGTGATCTGCATTCAACACACCCAGTGATGCTTCTCCTGCCAAACCAATTTGCCAGATGATCTGGGTCATATGCGGATCAAGTTGATAATTGCGAAACAAAAACTGGGTAGCTTCATAAGACTGACAGCCATAACGAGCCGGATCGATACCTAAATCAGCAATTAGGCAATCTTCGGCAGATATACCGGGCAGCATTTCAGCGCGTAGCCCTAAAACCTGCACTTTTTTTATTGCCTCATGGGATGGATTAACAAATACACCAGGGTGGCCATAAAAAGCAGCACAAACTTTTTGCCCATCTTTAACCGCATCTACAATGCGATCTGTCATCTGTTGATAGGTAATAGAGCGAGACTTCCCTGGTTGGTATAGATCATCTAATTCAACAGTATTAGGGTTTAGTTTTTTAACCACATTTTCGCCGATTTTGTTACTGATACCCATAAACACTATATCAGCGTTTTCAATATAACTCTGGGTTAATAGGGTCATTTGGCCGGCAACACTGATACCTGTTCCTACTACTATTAGAGATCCTTGTTGTTTTGTTGGCATGTAGTCCCTGTTCTTTTTTATTATGCTTAACAATACCAATACTGACTTGTCAAGAATCGCGATTTTTTGAACAATATATTAACGATAACAGATACCTGAATCCAATAATAAAACTTTTTGTGATACCAATCTGTAGTGGGACAATAATTTTCTCTGCGGAATATTGTTTTGAGAAATTAGATTTGCGTATTCAGCCTAGTCTGTTATCTCTGTACCAGCAATATTGACGGTTGCATTTGATGAGATAGTCTAAATGTCTTGATTACGCATGTTGATAAGAACGAGCCATAAATTTGTTCACCTGATGACTTATCTGTGTTGTTTGATATCAAGGTAAGCAGGTCATTGTGCGCAAAGCGAGTAAGCTTAGTAAACAGGGTAGCTTAGACATTAAAGCTACCCAGCTGCGTTGATTTAATTCTTTCTACTTAAGTACTCAGTTGATTTTGTCTACCAGTCTGGCGCAAAGTCTGGATCAATTAGCCGTTTGTTAGTGTCGATTTTTGCAATTTCTTGCATTTCTTCTGGTGACAATCTGATGTCTTTAGCCGCATAGTTAGCTTCGATATGCTCAGCATTGGTGGAGGCCGGAATAGGAATAATATTTTGCTGAATTTGCCATGCTAAGGCAATGCTAGTGGCAGTCACACCGTGTTTGTCGGCTATTTTTGTCAGTACTTCGTCTTCAAGTACTTTACCCTTACCTAAAGGCATGTAACCTACCACTTGTACGTTATTGCGCTGACAGAAAGTGACTAATTCTCGGTTCTGAAAATGCGGATGTACTTCAATTTGATTAACCGCTAGATTTTCTTTACCTAAAATCGAAAATGCTTGCTCAAGCAATGGCGCTGTAAAGTTAGATACACCTATGCTGCGCGTATATCCTTTATTGATACAATCATTCAAACAAGTCAAATACTCATCCATGGGTACTTTACCGTTAGGCGATGGCCAGTGGATTAACAGCAAATCGACATAGTCAGTATCTAAACGCTCAAGACTCTGGCGGACACTTTCTTCAAACTTTTCTGAAGAAAAATTATCTATCCACACTTTTGTGGTTAAAAAGATATCTTTACGCTTCACTGAAGACTGCTTGATAGCAGCGCCCACTTCTGATTCATTTTGGTATATTTGTGCCGTATCAATATGTGTATAACCAGACGCTAAGGCCGTAGTGATGGCATTTTTAAGTGACTCCCCTTCTAATCGAAACGTGCCGAATCCAGGGCTTGGAATAGTCAGTTGATGTAGCATGATGTCTCCTTATTAATTAATAACCTCAACTGCAATGAAAATTTAATGCCAAGTACCCAGCAATACCGATGCATGTGAAATAAGAAATGTGTAAGAAAACTTCAGGTTCACTGGACTAGGGAGGTCGCGAGTGATCCTGATATCATATATGCGCTTATAAGCGAGCATGTAGATCAGCACCCAGTACCCAGTAGCTAACTCAATAGAGAAAATTTTACTGATAGTTTGTAAATATTGCCAACTGCCCTTATGTCATCGATTGAATAACCGTGGGAGCTAGGTAGTTATTCTACTATGAGGTTCTTTCAGCAACTTCAGCATCTTCTGCCTCCAATAAATCCTCAACGTATAACATCTTAACTATGACCATCAGTGTCACGGTTAGGGGGGCCGCAAGTAAAATTCCGGTCATGCCGACCATTGCAGCCAACATTACTTGAGCAAAAAGTGTCAACGCAGGAGGAAGGTCAGCTATTTCTGCCTGTAAAATTGGGGTTAACACATAACTTTCAATTGCCTGTACGGCGACATACAAAATGGTAACGTAGAGAAGTGCATCAACGCCGCTAATTATGCTGACTAACCCAGCTGGAATAAAGGCAAGAATAGGACCTAGGTTAGGAATAAAAGAAAGCAAGGCTGCAATAATTCCGAGTATCAAAGCGAGATCGATCCCCAGTGCCCACAAGCCAATAGTCGTTAATATTCCAACCACGATCATCGAAGCGATTTTTGCAACAAACCAGCCTGAAAGGGCTACGCCACATGCACTTAGCACTTCACGGGCTCTACTTTTGTGTGAATGAGGCACAAGTGCTATTGCGCCATTGATGTACCACTTAGGGTTTACTGATAGAAACAACGCCAGAAAAAGAGCAAAAATAAGGCTGCCTAGGGCATTCATGGTTGATGAAAAAAAGCCGGATACCGCTTTCATTATTGTGCTGGCTTTTGGATCGAAGGAGGTAAAGCTTTTTATAGTGTCGGTAACTTGTCCGGTCCACTGCAATTCAGATATCTGCTGCTGCATATAACTAATGGACTGCGGCAAACGATCCATCAGCTCAGCAGCTTGCGTTGCTACCTTGGGCGCGGTATACGCGAAAAAAAGACCTAACAACAAAAAAGGCACAACAATGGTTACAGGAAGCCAAATTTTACTAGAAATATTGGTTTTTTTGGCTAACCAGTTTGCAGAGCCACAAAACAAGACAGCGATTAATATGCCTGCAAAGCCAGTGAGTATAATTTTACCGCTACTGACCAACATCCAAGCGAGAAGCACAACTAGGGCAACCGTACTGGCCTGAATAAATGTGCGTTTCGCGAGCAATTTAGTATTCATGATTTTCCTTAAAGTAAAAGTGTCAAGCTAGGCGTTCTGCATCTAGCGTAACACTCTCTAAAACACAGTTAACACTTGTGCATGTCAGTGAACGAATAATGCTATCTCTGAACTGCGCAATGAGCAATATGCACTGGAACGCTACTTTTGACTTTTATCACACATGGATGGGTTGTTCTTACATAGACTAGCCATAACCTGTGCCGTTTCAAGCTCCACGTTTTGGCTAATAATCCGTCTAAAGTGTTCTCGCAACCAAATCAGTCCTTGGTCTCTATCTTGTCGTTTGTGCCAAATGGTGGACACTTGTTGAGGCATTAATTCTATAGGTGGCTTGGTCGCAGCAATGTCCCCGGCAATTATCTCGTTGGCTACGGCTGAAATAGGGATCACGCATATTAAATCACTGCGCTTTATTAAATTGGCAACAGAGGAAAAATGATTAACGGTGACCGCAACCCGTCTGGATAAACCATATTGCATTAAAACTTGATCGGTATATCCGGTGATATCGCCGGATAACGACACCATAAGATGGTCCGCTGCTGCAAACTCCTCTACACTAAGTTCTGCTTTTGCTAATGGGTGATCGAGGTTCATGATGCAGATATAAGTAGGCGAAAATAAATATTCTGCTCTAAAAGTATTTGAAATTACCCCTGTCACACCAATCACCATATCGACTTCTGCATCTTCCAAAACCTGATCTGTATTGATGATGGTATAGGGGACTGCATGAATATTAATGCCTGGTGCCTCTTTTTCGATAATGCAGCGTAATTCTGCCCATGCCATATCTACGACTATGTCATTTACCGCAACTCGAAACGTCCGCTGGGCCGTGGCAGGGTCAAAATTTTTGGGATCTACTGCTTCGGTAAGTGCATTAAGTGGATGGCGGACTTGATTCCACAAGTTTTGCGCATGCAAAGTAGGCTGAATATTGCGACCATCCTTGACAAATAATTCATCTTTCCAGGCAACTCGCATTCTGCTAACAGCGTTAGATACCGCAGGTTGTGTCATGGATAGTCTATTCGCCGCTCGGGTTATTGAACGTTCGGTCATGATGGCATCAAATACCATTAAAAGGTTAAGTTCTTGTGGACGCATAATGTGTTTATTCTAGGTAAGATAGCTAAACAATACATCACATAATCGAATGTGTCACATATAAATATATAATTATATTTATATGTTTTTAGTGTCTACACTCAGTGCATCAAAAATATCAAATAAAGTAGCGACACCCATGAATAAAAAATTTCAGCAAATAATTGGCACTATCATTCAACCTATAGTGCTCATATTGGCAACTTTGCTTGCTACCTCAAGCTATGCAGATACTGTGAGTCCTCAAGTATTGTTAGAAAAAGTTACCAAGGCCACTTTTGAACGAATTGAATTGGATCAACAAAACATCCAATCTAATCCTGACCATTTACGTGCCATTATCGAACAAGAATTGATGCCCCATATTGATCATAAATTTGCCGCATTCAAGGTGTTAGGTAGCCAATTTAGAGCCGTTCCTAAAGATAAAATTCCAGAGTATGTGGACGAGTTTAAAGAGTATTTGGTGTCTAATTTTGCGGTGGTATTAGCCAGCTATGGTGGACAAGAATTGGTGTTTGAACCTGTCAAAGACGCGGAAAATCAAAGTGATATGACGATTAAAGCCATCATTAGAAAAGCAGGTAACCCTGATATACGCATTAGCTTTAAATTACGTAAAAGTAACAACACACAAGAGTGGAAAACCTATGATCTGGTGGCAGAAGGGATCAGTTTATTGTCGAGTAAACGCAATGAATTTGCATCGATTATTCGCCAACAAGGAATACAGGCTGTAATCGATATTATGAGAGACAAAAATAGCAAACCCTTGAACATCGCTTCAAATGTTAACTAGTTTGTTTAGCGAAAATTTAAGGGCTTTTACCACGAGTTAACTTGGGCCCTTGTTCTGTAAACCCGAAACGGCTCACCATAAAAATAACTTTACCCATAAAGGTTTGTTTCCCATGCTTGTTGGTGTGTAGCCGATTCATTTGGATTTTTAAGCTTGATATTGCTAATCTGATTGATAGGTTATGTATACAGAAGTGTTTACAGCTTGAAGGTACTCATATTCTTATTGTTAGTTTTAAGTGCACCTATCAGCTCGAAGGACAAGGTTACATTAGGCATATTGGTATTTCCGCCGCACTCTAGAATAGATGAACTGACCAATAAATGTGTGGGTGGTTTCATTACTATTACTGAAAAAGTACTCGCCGAATATAATATTAAAGTTGATGTTATCTGCGCCCCTCCTATCAGAATATACCGAATGTTAGAAAACGCAGATCTAGACTTTACAATCAACATTAAAAGCACTCAGGCTTTACCAAAAGACATTGTTTTTATAGATACTGCTTTTAGTACTTTGAAGCTTGACTTGTACTCTCACAAAAACCTGCATTCGATGAAGAGTGTTGCAGCCATTCGAGGTTTTAGTTATCACGGTTTCAGGACGAAACTGATGAAGGAGGGATACGATTTTTTTGATTTACCTACCAGTATATCTGCTATTCAGCTGTTTCTTAAAAAACGCACCAACTACTTAATTTCCTATCGTGCCCCCGTAGATTATTATAATGAAGAAAAAAAACTGAATATTAAAGATGGCATATCTGTTTTACCGCTAATAGAGATACCCACATATTATGCTATTTCTGGCCAATCGCCCCATCTTGAAAAACTAAAAGCAGCCTTCGATGATTACACATTTAGACACAAATTAACGTTTTTCGATCAGGTGAATTAAGCTTTCAGCTAGTTTCACAATTTAACGATGTTGATACTCGACTGATATCGAATATTAAGGTGTTACTCAATTCCCCACTCAAGTAAAGATTACCATTCCCCAAGGATAAGGCTTAGACTAAACCTAGAACGAATTTAGGCAGTCACATTACATTAGGAGTGAATCTCTATTCAAATTAGCCATAGAGCAAAGTTCAGAATGCTATGTTGCATTTATCTATCCCTTTTTAATACATCTGTTTGGAGTGCCAAAAAACTATCCACGGATTCCCTTGAAGTGATTGAAGTCACCGCACAAAAACGTGTTCAATCGGTGCAAGATATTCCCATATCCATTACAGCACTTTCTAGGGAATTGTTAGATTCTGCCAGCATTAATCAGGCCACCGAAATTGCGACTTTGATACCCAATGTGAATGCCACACGCTCAATTAGTGGCATCAGTAATTATTTTATTCGCGGTGTCGGCATGGATGGGTTTAATCTTTCTTCTGTTCCGGCTGTAGGGATTTATGTCGACGATGTGGCCATTATTAATCCCATGCTGGCGAACTTTGCCTTGTACGATATTGCTAGAGTTGAAGTGCTTAAAGGCCCACAAAATACACTTTATGGTAAAAACACTACAGGCGGTGCAATTAATTTTATTACTAACAGCCCTGACAACGATGACCTTAGTAGTGGTTATGGCCAAGTGACCTTAGGAAACCACAAGCAAATTTATTTAAAAGGCGCATTTTCTTCCAAATTAACCGATAAACTGGATGTAAGACTGGCTGCTTATTCTCATCAACGCGATGGTCTGGTAACCAGTGACGTAGCCGATAATCCCACTGAATTTAATGATGTAGATCAGCATGGCGCTCGATTACAACTGTCTTACCAATTAAGCAAAAACATTAAGTTAATGGGCAGTTTATACGGCGGCAAACAGAATCAAATTGCCGAAGTCAAAAGCGCGATTAATCCCATTGGTGATAGCAGTATTATTAATTTAGATGATCATGACTTGTCGAAAAATCATTCTTCGTTAATCAATCCTCGAAATAACATAAACGCCCTTGGTGGTTATTTTAAAGTCAATTTACAACAAGATAATTACAGTTTTAATGCCATCACCTCTTTTGAAAAAGTAGAATCAGAGCGAATGGATGATTGGGGTAGCCAACATTTACCCTCTGGTGTTTATCAGTCAACGACTTATAACTCAACAGATACTGCCTATATTTCCCAAGAATTTCAGTGGCAATCCAACTCACAAGGACCACTACAATGGATAGCGGGATTACTTTACAGTGATGAACACGGCGATTTATTACAATTCGCCTTAATTGATCCCGCAGGCCCCGGTCGACCCGATGACAGCATACCGGATGCCGGTATTGGCCCCATGTTTGACCGAGGAGCTTGGGTTGAACATAAAAGCCGAACATTCTCAGCTTATGGACAGGTCACATACGAACTGACAGAAAAACTAAATCTCACTTCTGGGATCAGGTGGACAAAACAAGCCTTAACACCAAGGGTCAATTCTGCGGGAATGATGATGGACTTGCCCGGTCAAGAATTTCCATTGGGTAGCTTAGGCTGGTTTAGTTTAGGCAATAATGATTTTGATCGCTTTGCAGATTATATGGGGGTTGAGCGAGCCAAGCGTTTTCTAGAAGCAAATGATGGTTTTCCTGCATCTGAGAAAATTGATCAGACCTTTAATGAATGGGGCGGAAAATTAGCTTTAGATTACCATTTATCCTCGGAATTAATGATTTACAGTTCTTTATCTCGTGGTTTTAAAATGGGCGCGGTAAACTCAAATCCCACTTCCACCGCATTCCTAAGCTTACTGGATAAAGTGGTCAAGCCAGAAACCTTAATAACAGCCGAGTTGGGTTTTAAAACCGATTTATACAATAAGTCACTACGTATCAACGGGGCTATTTTTAAAAATATGTGGCAGGATTATCAATTTTTCTTAGTTTATAACCCTGGAAATCCAGCCAACTTGTTTACTTCATTAGTCAATTTACCTGAGGCTGAGTCTGCTGGAGCTGAATTAGAGTTTGCTTGGCAAGTATCGCCCACTTTACGTTTTAATTTTGCTGTAGGCTGGTTAGATGGCGAAATAACAGATGGAAATTTGGATACCTCAGGGATCCCTGAGCAAAATAAAGAGGGATTTCAAAATCAAGCGCTAAAAGGCAACAGACTGACCAATGCACCGGAATGGAGCTATACAGTTTCTACTTATAAAACGTATGAATTAACTGAGGGAGATATAGAAGTTAGTGCTCACTTTTCATATTTGGGTGAGCATACCCATCAGTTAGCCGGTAACCATAGCGAAACATGGATTAGTAATTTTTCGGAGGATTCTACCGGGTTATTGTCAGTAAATGCTTTATATTCTTTTGGCGAACAGCGAGAATATCAAATCACACTTTGGGCCAAAAACTTAACGGATGAACAATACTGTTCAGAACGAGCTGTCGCACCAGGTGCCGATCCAGAAACCATCCGCTTATGTTCTCAGGGCGAGTCTAAAACCATTGGATTAACTGCTAAAGTCATCTTTTAATATGCTAAAAAAACTAAAAGTTATGCTACTTAAGAAATCAAATTACTCGGCCTTGATAGTTTTAGTATTTGGCATCCTATGTTCAGGATATCTGTATCAATCTGCTTTAACTCAAGAACAAAATGATACTTATAATAAATATCAACAACGTGCAGAAATTCATGCAAAAGATATTGAAGCAGAATTTAAACGTTCGTTTTTCCAAGTATCATCAGTCGCCAACCTGTTTGCTTCTTCTACTTGGGTTAACTACGCTGAATTTGAGGGATTTGTTAAAAGAGTGTTTCCTGACTTTCCTGAAGGAAGACGAATTTCCATCATCCACCGTTTTCCCGTCAGTAAAGCTAATGAAATCATCAATAAAATTAGACAGAATCCAGAACCTCAATTTAGCAATTTTGATATTTTTGATTTTACTCCTCCCAATCAAGTGTCAACTGCCACTATCATCGATGGTCATTATTCGGTGTTAAGCTACACTTTTCCTGATATTGAACTGACGTCCTTTATCGGAAGAAATATTTTACCAGAATCGCCTATAGGACCATTAATTTACCCCGTTATTCAAAGTCAATTGCCATTAATCTCTGATTTTTCTAAACCTATAAAGGGTGTACAGAAAGAGGCTTTTATTCTCTACATTTATCCAGTTTTAGCTAAAAACACTGAGAACATAGCCAAACCAGAAGTGATTGGATTAACTGTATCCAGTCAATTAATTTCAAGTTTTTTCATTACTAAAGATGCAGGTGATTTTAATTACACGCTTAGAGATAAAAATGACAACCTCTATCACTACCCCATAAAGCAACTTATAAATCATGCGGAAAGTAGTAACAAGGATATAAACTTCACTTTTCCTATTCAACTCGTCAATAATCGTTTCGAATTAGTTATTTCGCCAGTCGATCAGAGGTTGGAAAATCCAGATAGTTTATTAATGGCATTATTTATGGCCGGCCTTGTCATAACTTTTGCGTTAGCGTTTATTACACAATCACTATTATCTAAGCAAAGACAATTATCCAAACAGGTTGAAAGTAAAACCTCTGAGCTCGTAAATCAAAAAAAACAACTAAATATTAATAATCAGCAACTAATCAAAGCGGTTGAGAAAGCGAAAGTGTCTGAAAATGCTAAAGCTGAATTTTTAGCAAATATGAGTCATGAAATAAGAACCCCGCTAAATGGCGTAATAGGGTTAACTGGATTATTAAAGCAAACCAAGCTGGATAAGGTACAACGAGAATATTTGGACAAATTGACCTTCTCCGGTAAACACTTATTAACCGTGATCAATGATATTTTAGACTTTTCAAAAATTGAATCTGGCAACATTACCTTAGAGCAGAAGGCCTTTTCAATCTATAGCGTAATAGACAATCTCAAAGTCACTTTTGATGAAGAAGCTAAGGGCAAAGGCATAACTTTCAATATTAAATTAGAAGGTAACTTTTATCCTGATTTAATGGGCGATGTGTTTAGGATCAACCAAATTCTCATTAATCTATGTTCCAATGCAATCAAGTTTACAAAAACCGGCGGGGTAGACGTAGTTATCTCCATGACAAAGGATCAAAATACAGACAATCACTACATTGTGCTGTTTAAAATTTCGGATACCGGTTTGGGTATGGATGAGAGTGAAATCAGTCGTTTATTTAATAAATTCAGCCAAGCAGATACATCTACCACACGTAAATATGGTGGCACGGGTCTTGGCTTAGTGATTAGTCAAAAGCTGTGTTTTGCAATGGGCGGAGACATCAAAGTTATTAGTACGAAAAATAAGGGCAGTAGCTTTACTGCATCTATGTGTTTACAGCTAAATAAAGAAGTCCTTATCGATACCAAGGAACAACATTTTATTGCAAGTAATATTGATATTTTGATTGTTGATGACAACCCAATCGCCCTACAAATATTAAGCAAATTTATTACAAATGTTGGCGCTAGACCTATAGCTGTGTTATCAGCGAAAGAAGGGTTGTTGGCACTACAAAACAAAAAATATGACATAAAAGTGATTATTTCTGATTGGACTATGTCTGTTATGGACGGTGCCAGCTTTATTGAAGAGGTGCAGAAATTGGCGCTATTACCCCCTCCCAAAGTCATTATTATGTCAGCTTACGAAACGACAATAATTGACAAGGCGAAAGGTCAGTTACCAATAGATTATGTGTTAAATAAACCTTGTCCAACTGATTTACTATTTAAGACAATCGAACATTGCTTAAATAACACAAGCCCTTTAAATACTGCAAAACAGCAAGATAAAAAATTAAGGGATGTCAACGTCTTAGTCGTTGAAGACAATGAAATTAATCAAGTGGTGATCGAGCTCTTATTGAGCGAAGAAGGGGCCATAGTCACTATTGCCAATCACGGTAAAGAAGCCATTGAGTTAATCAATCAGCCTAATGATTTTCAAATAATTTTAATGGATATTCAAATGCCAGAAATGGATGGTATTGAAGCAACAAAAATCATTCGAGCACATGAAAATCCTAAAATTGCTCAACTTCCTATTATTGCGTTATCGGCTAATGTACTTGAAAAAGATGTAGCAAGTTACTTAGAGGCTGGAATGAATGCCCATGACGCTAAACCTGTAAATATAGAAGACTTACTAAAAACAATGTTACCTTTTGTTAATTAGCCTGAATTCAGCCTAACTAAATTACATGACATTGATTGTCGGTATAAATTACACTTCCCTCCCTAAGTGACTATATAAATAACAGCAATCCCGGAGTTGTTTTAACCATGCAAGAAAAATCAATTTGTAGTTTGTTTAACTTAGGTTTTATTGTGCTGATGTGTATCTGCATGGGATTATTAGCACCGCAAGCAACAGCCCAGCAGGCAAATCTTGAAAACCAAATTAAACAAGCCACTGAGCGTTTAAAACAAGACACTGATCTTTCAGAAGAACAAAAAAAGCAAGGGCTTAGCAACCTTAATGATGCCCTGAATATTCTGAGCATAGCTAATGAACAGCGCAATTTAGCTAAGAGTTACGAAAAGCGAGCCGCATCAGCATCCCAAAAAATAATTGAACTTCAACAGAATACTCAGCAATTACGCGATAAGTCAGTGAGTATCGACCAAAGTCAGTCTGCTGAAAAACTGGAAAATCAGCTTTTGTTAGCGGTTTCTGAGCAAAATAGTCGTCTAGACACTCTTAGCAACAAACAAAATCAACAAACTAGCCTTAGCCTGCGCGCGAATGATATTGCGAAGCAGTTAAGCCTTGCACGCACAGATCAAACTACGATTAACGAAGCGTTAGCCAAACAATCAGATGCAAATCAAAAACCTTTGGCTCGAGCAAACTACCTCAAAAAACAGGCGGCATCGCAAAAACTTGCCGCCACAATTAATATGCTTGAGCGTGAAATTGCCACTATTCCTGCGCGCCAATCCTTAGTTGACGCTGAGTTGATCCAGCTTCGAGCACAAACAGAATTTGATGAAAAAACAATCAACGAGTTACATGGGTTTCTGGCAGAAAGCCGCAGCAGTAAAATACAAAAAACCGTTAATCAAAGTAGTGAAACCTTCGAACAGTTGGCACAACAACCTGTGCTTGCATCCATTGCACAAGAGAACCTGTTACTGGCAAATCAACTAAAGCGCATGCAAAAAAGCTCATCACAAAACAAAGTAGACATGAGTGTTTTACGCAAACAACTGCTAGAGGTTCAGCAATCATCAGAAACCGTAGAAAGGGTGCTCGCTACTGGCCGAGTCACTGATGAGTTAGGCGAGCTTCTGCGTAAATTACGTGCTGGATTACCTAGCGAACCCCTTATTGAGCAACGTAAAGCAACAATTGAAGAAGATGCCGTTCGCCAACAGTTAGATGTGATTTTATGGCAAGAAAGATTGCGTAACATGGCGGATATACCTGCGGCTGCAGAGCGTTTTCTAATTGAGAATGATCCCCGTATGCACAATTATCCAGTCAAGGTAGATAAGGATAATAAACCATCATTTACCCAACAAGAGCTCGAAAAAGCACAGCAGTTAGTCAAATCTCGTCAAGTGATATTAGGTGATTTGATAGAAGCGTCTAACACCGAGTCCGATAGGATCATTGAAGAAAAATTAATCATCAATCAACTCTTGAATGCCAGTTTGGAATTGAGAGAGTTATTGGAAAGGCGCTTAATTTGGCTGCCTTCAAACTCGGGCCGGGCGGGTAACTTAGCTATTAACCTTAGGCAAAGTGTTCAGTGGTATGTGTCGCCAACTGCTTGGTGGACGTTATTTAATGATATGTACGAAGGGGTAAAGGCTGCACCGATCCTGCCATTGATATTACTCATATTTCCGTTATTGATTTTATCACTAAGACGCATAATTAAGCGCAGTTTGTGGTCGTTGATAGACCGTTTAGGCAAGGTCGATCAAGACACCTACTTCACAACTCCGTTAGCACTGCTATATACCTTTATTCTGGCATTACCCTTACCTATTTGTTTGTTCACCATAGCCGGAATAATTTTTAAAGGAGCACATCAAGGGAGTTTTTCCACAGCCATAGCTGCAGGTTTAGCTTCTGTTTCCACCCTAAGTTTGGTGCTGTTGTTTTTCCGCTCGATGTGTCGTAAAGGTGGCGTGTTTGAGGAACATTTTGGTTGGAGTGATATTTCCCGAGAAAAGCTCCGCAAGATGTTAAGTTGGTTTGTCTGGTTGCAATCTATTGCGACCTTTATTTTTGTCAGCGCTATTACAAGTGATATCACAGAACTGCGATACGGCATCGCGATTATTGCTTTTATTGTGGCGTCTGTCGGTATCGCGCTCTTTAGTTATATGTTTTTCCAACCTAAGAAAGGTGTTGCCACTAGTATTGTGGGTGAAACCCCCACCGGTTTGCTGACGATAACTGCATTGCCTTTTGTGGTCTTAGCACCATTAGCAATAGGATTATTACCCTTATTTGGGTTTTTCGATACTGCAGTAGAGCTACAATCAAAACTATTCATATCTGGCACTTTATTGGTGTTTGCTGCTGTTGTGTACGGGATCATGTTACGTATTTTTCTGGTCACTTTTCGTCGCTATATGGTTAAAAAAGCCAAGGTAGAAGCAATTGAGGCCACGAAAAAAGAAAACCAAACGCCCGTAGAAGCAAGTGGCGAAGCCAGCCCTGAAAAAATCGAAGACAAGGGCATAGATGAAAAAGAGGTGATGCGTCAAAGTCGCTCTATTATGTTGTGGGTAACCGGGTTGTTGTTTTTGGCTGGTCTTTGGTTTGTGTGGAAGCCTCTATTACCTGCATTGGGAATTGTTGATGACATTGTATTGTGGCAACAAGTTAAGGTAGTCGATGGTGTTGAGCTGTCTAGCGGCGTTACCTTGTGGAATATTATTTTGTCATTAGGATTTGTGATCGGTGGCGTGATGGCGGCCAAAAATATCCGCGGTGTGATGGAAATTGGATTTTTTGAACGATTCGAAATGGATCACGGCGCACGTTATGCCACCATGTCTATTTTAGGCTACTTACTGGTGGGAACGGGTATCGTTATTGGCTTTTCACAACTTGGTATTGATTGGTCAAAATTACAATGGATTATCGCTGCATTAGGCGTCGGTTTGGGCTTTGGTTTACAAGAAATTGTGGCTAACTTTGTGTCGGGGCTGATTATTTTATTTGAACGTCCGATACGGGTGGGGGATTTTGTTACTATCGGCAATTTGAGCGGCACAGTCAGCAATATTAAAATACGTGCCACCACCATAAAAGATTTTGATAATCGTGAGGTGCTGCTTCCGAATAAATCTATTATCACCGAGAATGTCACAAACTGGACACTGAATGATGCCGTGACGCGTATCGTCATTAAAGTAGGGGTCGCTTATGGATCTGACATTAAAAAAGTACGTGACTTATTTATGCAAGTTGTTAAAAATCAAAGTGATGTGCTTGAACTACCTGCCCCGCAAGTGTTCTTTTTGGAACACGGTGATAGCTCACTTAATTTTGAAATTCGTGCATTTGTGAGTCGCCCTGAAAATCGCCTTCCTTTAACCCACGCCATAAACACAGCCGTCAACCAAGCATTGGCCGAACATAATATTTCTATACCCTTCCCACAACGAGATCTTCACATTATATCTGCTAATTCTGGTGATGAATCAGAAATACTTAACGAAGAAATTAAAAAGGTTGCAGGGCAAGAGTCTCAACGAGATAACAATCAAGATAAATAGGCATTAGATTGTTAACCCAATACAGTGAAGATCGCTGATCCTAAGCCAAACTCAAATAAAGCAGTGACTTCTATGCAGAAATCACTGCTTTGCTTTAGCGTTTCTTAGTCGCTGTTTTAGTCACTTTTTTAGTTACCATCTCAGTTACATTCTCAGGTACGTTTTCGGTCACTTTTTCAGTGGTGGTTTCAGGATGCGCGCTTTCGCTGAGCTCTAGCAATTCTTTGTGTGCATCCGTCATGTGCTGTGCTAATTCATGTATATCGGGCATCAATTTTTGACAGGAGATCAAACCAAAGTCGAGCCAGCCGTTGTAACTCTGCAATGTAATATTCAGTCCCATACCGTGATAAGGGATCGAAACTGGGAAGGTGCTGATCTGTTTGGCACCCGCAAAGTACAGTGTAATGTTAGGGCCAGGAACGTTAGAGATCAGAACGTTGGCAAAGGGCGGCATCGAGTTTGCGACTCTGGTTCGTGTCAGTGTTGAGGCTAAGCTACTCACTAACCAAGGCGCACCGATTGATGGAAAGTCGGTAGGCATGATGGCTTTTACGCCAGACATCAGTGTTTTGGTATGAGTAGAAGAGGCATTAATTGCTTGGAGCCGTTCCAGTGGATCTTTGATATTGGTCGCAAGACTCATGCGCGCCATAGATACTTGGTTGCTAAGCTCGGTGTTGCCTTCAGGTCTCACACTGACTGGTATAGCAGCCAACAAGGACTCTTTGGCGCAAAAACCTTCATCTGCAAAATAGCGATTCATGCCTTCCCCTGAAATTGCCATGACAACATCATTGAGACTAACATTATTGAGTTTGGCGATTTTTTTACTTTCGCCATAGGGAATCGAAAAGCGTGCAAAGCTACGTTGGTTAGTAATGGTCGCGTTAAGTGGCGTTTTAGGCGCAAGCCAGTTCATCTTTTCAATATTTTTACCTTCTGGATTCTTGGTTGGTTTGAAAAGGTCAAAGGCTTTGAACGTCAGTTTTGGCAAGTTTTTAGTCAGTTTAATGGATTGACTCACATTGTGCATTACGCCTGAAACCGTTAGCTCGGCAATGCCATAGTTGTCGCCTCTGGCAGATTCTCTTCGGCGCATGCGTTTATTTGCGGCTCGGGGCACTGCCGACACATCCATAATGGCTTCCATTAATACTTGTCCACCCATGCCGTCGAGCGCAGCATGATGCATTTTAGAATAAAGCCCTACATAACGGGTGCCCTTGGGTAAGTCTGAAGGTACTGGCAAGCCGTCGAGTATGTGCATTTCCCACAATGGGCGGCTGCGGTCAAGTAAGCTTGAATGTAATCGAGCTACGAGTTTATCGACTGTGGCTCGAGTCACAGGGGGCGGCACAATGACATGGCGAATGTGGTAATCAATATCAATCGCTTCGTCCATCACCCAAATAGGATTGGCAATATCAAAAGGCATATTGACAAGTTTGCGCTGAAAAATCGGTGCCATATGCATACGGTTTTGGATATGAGTGCGCACATCCTCCATAAAATCACCTGAATAATCTGCAGGCAGCTCTAATATGCTTAGTCCACCAACGTGCATAGGTGTTTCAGGTGATTCCAAGTGTAAAAAGGCTGCATCTAAGCCGCTGAGGTGATCCATTGCGTTTCCTTTAGATTGTTGAAAATCGATTATTGTTACTGGCTTTACTTTACTTTACTCTACTTTTTCTTTCGATATCAGTGCTCTTTTTTTCAGCATAAAAACCTAAAAACTACATAAGCCCTTAAAATATTTCTGATACCGCTAGCCATAGGTGCGCGGCTACCATTTAATTTGAGCTTGTTCTATCATTTCAGTGCCAGTCACCAGATCATCCAAAAACAAAATATAAGTGACTAGCGCAAAAGGCGAGGCCTTCCCAATAACGGTGCTGCATTAGTTCCCATATCAAAAATTTCCCAGTAAATATTGTATTCAAACTCTCCAGTAAAAAATCCGCTACTGCCCGTAATAACATATCCGGGTAGCAAATTATTCATGGGGACTGGTATAAGTCTTATGTTTATTCATGTACATCTGTATGATTTACTCAATATGCATAACGTTTCAAATAAAGGTCAGCAGATGCCCGCAGCAGGTGCCAGTAAACTCAATGTGTTAGTAGTGGACGACCGACCTGATGTGCGGATCAGTGCGCGCTTTGTGCTTGAAGACAATCAGTATCAAGTCACAGAAGCTGAAAGTCCGGCAATGGCCAAAGAGTTAATCAAACAGCAGCAGATTGATTTAGTCTTGTTAGATATGAATTATTCCCGAGATACTACCTCGGGTGAAGAAGGCTTAGATTTATTGGCTTGGCTGAATAAGGCCGAATTAGGTATTCCCGCCGTTGCTATGACTGCTTGGTCTAATGTGGAGTTGGCAGTTAAGGCTATGCAATTGGGGGCCGGGGACTTTCTTGAGAAACCTTGGAAGAATCAACGCCTACTGCAAGTAGTCGCCCAGCAAATTAAACTCTGCGGTCTTAAAAAACAAAACCAAAAACTTCAGCAACGCTTAGATAATAACCAAATTGAAGAGGGTGATTATCAGTGGCTATCTCCCTGTATGCATGAGTTGATGCAGCAAATTGATAGCGTCGCCAGCGCCAATGTTGCGATTTTACTGACCGGTGATAACGGCACAGGTAAAAGTCAATTGGCCAGTTATATTCACCAGCAATCGCAGGTCAGTAACGGGCCTTTTATTGCGGTAAACATGGGGGCAATCTCTGAAACGCTATTTGAAAGTGAAATGTTTGGGCATACCAAAGGGGCCTTCACCGATGCAAAGTCTAGCCGTATAGGGCGCTTTGAATTAGCCAAAAATGGCACCCTATTTTTGGATGAAATTGCTAATATTCCTTTGTCGCAACAAGCAAAATTATTACGGGTATTAGAAACCGGTGAATATGAGGTATTAGGCGCCAGCCAAACTCAATTCACCTCAATCCGTATGATCAGCGCCAGCAATGGCAACTTTAAACAGTTGATTGAAAAAGAGTGTTTTCGTGAAGACTTATTTTATCGGATCAACACTATCGAATTTAGGGTGCCTTCTTTAAAAGAACGCATTTTAGATATCATACCTTTGGCAGAATATTTTATTGCCATGTACTGTAAAAAGTACGCAAAACCCATAGTGACACTTAGTCCCGAGGCAAAGACTGGGTTGCAAGACTACCACTGGCCCGGCAATATTCGTGAGTTGAGCCATTTGATGGAAAGAGCGGTACTGCTGTGTAGGCATAATATCTTGTCTGTGAGAGATCTGAATATTAGGCCTAGCCAAGATGTCACTTCGTCAAGTGCCATTTTACCCATGATGACTCTAGAAAACGCCGAAAAACAACTTATCACCCAGGCACTTAATCAGGTCGAGCAGCATGTACCCAAGGCAGCCAAATTGTTAGGGCTTACCAAATCCTCTCTTTACCGAAGATTAGAAAAATATGCCGATCTACAAAAGTAAAAGTTTAAGCGCCTATATCTTTACTGTTTTGGCATGTTTTGCGGCGTTGTTTTTACTGACCATAGGTTGGATTTTAGTTGCTGCTCAATGGCAAGGGTGGAATATAGGATTGACCTTAGTCGTAATCAGTTTGTTTTTGTTAGTGGCGATTATGGGTTTTAAACATAAAGTGATGTCATCTTTTAACCGTGCCCTGTTACATATCGAAGCGGTAAAAGTGGAAGATTATAATCAGTATGCTAAGTCTGAATTCAAAGAAGGGGTAACGGCACAACTTCATCAAGAGCTAACCAAACTCAGCGAACAAATGCAGACCCATAAATCACAGTATGACCAACATGCGTTGCTGTTGTATCAACTTATCGATCAACTGGATACGCCCATGTTGGTGTTTAACCAAAAGCAAAAACTCAGCTACGCGAATGCCGCATTTTCAAACCTGTTTGGACAACCTTGGCAAATGTATCGCCTTGCTTCGCCTAAATTACTGGGGTTAATTCACACCGACAAGGGTTGGCATTTTCCCAGTAAAGAACAGCAGTGGCACGTTAGCCAAAGTGAGTTTATTGATGCTGGTGAGCGTCACCAATTATTAGTATTTACCAATATTGACTCGGCTATTCGTGCCAGTCAGGTTAATGCTTGGCAACAAATAATTCGCGTTATGGGCCACGAAATCCGCAACTCCCTGACTCCAGTATCATCTTTGGCTGAAAGTCTTGGCAGTAAATCGGCCTCACCCAGAGAAAAACAAGCCTTAGCCGTTATTTCAGAGCGGTGTCACCATTTACAGGATTTTGTAAATCGTTACTCGTCATTGTCACAAACCCTGAACTTAGACTTACAGCACATTAATATCGACATTTTTGTAGAGCGCCTCAAAGGGTTGTTTTCACAACACAATCTGACGTTTGTTAATAAGTCACAGTGGCTGTGGGCAGACCCCACATTTATTGAACAAGTGTTTATTAACCTACTGAAAAACGCATTTGAAGCAGATGCCACACAAGTCAAAATCGAAATCAAAGAAAAATCCCAAAGGACGTTAATTAAAATTGTTGATAACGGCCACGGCTTAGCTAATACCGACAACCTGTTTGTACCGCTATTCACTACCAAACAACAAGGGCAGGGCATAGGGCTTACTTTCTGCCGAAACATCATCGAGCAACACGGTGGCAGCATAGAGATTAAAAATAACTCAGCGCCACAAAAAGGTATGACAGCTTCGCTGGGATTACCAATATTATCCAATTCAGCTACTGGAAAGATCACCAGCCCCTAGGTTGTGACAGTTGCGTTCTTTATATACAGCTTTTGACGTACAGATTGAACTCAAAAAACACTTAAAACCGTCTCGTAAACAGCACAATTTAGTGTTTAAGGATTGGCAGAGCAATCGGGTGTCCCATATAGCACTATTCGAAAATTTGAAAACACTGGAAATATTTCGCTGCGACAATTTTTAATGCTTCTAGAGGTCTGACCCCGATATTCTTATTGTTGCATCAGTTAGACATAAGCAAAAAGAAGTTCATATTCGGACTCAGCTAGTCCGATATCGGACTATTCCTGATATTCTGCGCACTACAATATGACTAAGTGTATGAAATATATGATTTAATTTGTTTGGCACAACTCTTGTAACGGCTCTTGTTATAACTCGGTTATTAACGCCGGATCAAGCAAGTTGGGAAATCAAATGGATGTAGTCAAAAGCAAAAAAGCGTCTTCTTTTAAACTGACCAAAAGCAAAATGCTTATAGGTTTGGTTTTGGTGATTGTTGTGCTGCTATATTTTGCCATGGGTAGTAACGGCGCTGTGTCAGTTGACCGGGAGGACTTGCTTATTGAGTCGGTGCAGCAAGGTGACTTAGAAGTGATTATTGAAGGTTACGGCACCTTGACGTCAGATAAACAGCAACTGATCACCTCGTTTTCAGCCGCTACTGTGTTGGAAATTGTGCTCAAACCGGGTGCACAGGTCAGTGCCAATAGCGTGATTGTTCGTTTGGAAAATCCAGAATTAGTGTTGCAGGTTGAAAACGCTGAACAAGAATTGATCCAAGTACAGGCCAATTTGCGCCAATTAAAGCTTAATAATCAACGTGAAATACTCAATGAGTCAGCCAACTTGGCTGAAATCACCGCTCGTTTTGATACGGCAGCACTAAGGCGGATCGCTGAAGAAAAACTGGTTGAACAAGGCATAGTGTCGCAACTGACCTTTCAACAGTCTGCCTTAGATGAAAAGCAACTCAAACAACGTATTGCCATTTTAAAGCAGCGTATCGAGCAGCTTAAAATGGTTCACGAGGAGTCGGTTAATATCCAACTTGAACGGGTAAAACAACAATATGGGCGATTAAGTATCGCTCAATCCCGTTTGGACAAATTGACGGTTAGAGCCGGTTTTGATGGGGTATTACAACGTTTGTCTGTAGAGCTTGGGCAGAGTTTGGCTGCGGGTCAGGAGGTTGCTTTGATAGGTAGCGTGACGGATCTGATTGCGCTAATTCGCGTTCCGCAAAGCCAAGCACAACTCATCACCATTGGCAAAGTAGCTATCATCGATACCCGTCGCGACAAAATTGAAGGTGTGGTGAGTCGTATCGATCCTGTGGTGGATAACAATACGGTGGAGATCGAAATCGCTTTGCCTGCTTCATTACCCGCTAGTGCTAGGCCACAGCTGAGTGTTGATGGGGTAATCATTGCCGACACTTTGCAAAATGTGGTTTACATCAAACGCCCTGCAGGGGCTAAGTCAGATGCCAGCGCTTCACTATATCGATTAAATAACCAAGAAAACGCCACTTCCCAAGACATACGTTTTGGGGTGCAGGCCGGACAATATATTCAAATACTGTCGGGCGCATCAGTAGGCGAACAATTCATTATTTCAGACTTGTCGAATCTTCAACAGACCAGTCAAACCATCAGTATTAACTAACAAATTGTTAGTCACTTAAAAATAGCCAACTTACATATAATTAAAGGAAGACATTTATGAGCGATATCAAAATTCAAATGAAAAACATCTCTAAGGTTTTTGAAACAGATGAGCTTGAAACTCACGCCTTAAAGAATATCGATATCACTATTAATTCAGGAGATTATGTATCGATTTCAGGCCCTTCTGGTTGCGGTAAGTCGACTTTGTTATCCATTTTAGGGTTATTGGATATGCCTTCTGGCGGCGAATATTTTATCGAAGGCACTAACGTGACTGATTTGTCACTTGATGAAGCGGCAGAAATTCGTAATAGCAAAATTGGTTTTATCTTTCAATCATTTAACTTAATTGATGAATTATCAGTATTCGACAACGTGGCCTTGCCATTGCGTTACAAAACAAAAGTGCCCAGCGAAAAAGAGATTTCAGACCGCGTACATGAGTGTCTAGAATTAGTCGATATGAGTCACCGTACTAGCCACAAACCGAATCAACTTTCTGGTGGGCAACAACAACGTATCGCTATTGCTCGTGCCCTTGTTGCTAACCCTGCTATTTTGCTGGTGGATGAGCCAACAGGTAACTTGGACTCTAAAAGTGGCGATCAAGTGATGGATGTTCTGGAAAAACTTAACGACAGCGGCACTACTATTTGTATGGTGACTCATGATCCACGTTATGCAGATATGGCTAATATTCAGCTTAAATTATTAGATGGTTCAATCTTAACTACACCAGAGTTGCAGGAGGCTGTATGAGCCAGTTTCTCTACCAACAAAAACAAGCATGGATGAGTCTCAAGAAAAAAGTGGGCTTTGTTACTACTGTTGTTACCACTATGGGAACAACTTTAGGTGCATTGCTTTGTGTTTTAACTTTAGGTTATTTATTGATTGTTGAGCCTTTACCTTACCCTGACCAAGATAAGTTATATAAGGTCATTCATGCTATTGGCGATAAAACCGGCGAGACTAATGCCCAGTCATTTACCTATCCTGGACTGATTCATTTATATAAAAATCAAGATGTATTTGATAAAACCGCATTGATTCAATATGGCGAAGATGTACTCACGTCTTTACCAAGCCAACCGACCCTAAGTACAGGTTATGTTACGCCAGAGTGGTTTGCACTATTGGATGCAAAAATGCAGATGGGCCGTGCTTTTGAAGAAACTGAGGCCTTGGATACTTTTAATCCAGTCGCCGTTATTAGTTACAAAACTTGGCAAGATGAATTCGCATCTGCTACTGATATGCTGGATAAAAAAGTCTCATTCAGTGGCGTAAGTTTTCGCGTCATTGGCGTGCTAGGTGAAAATTTTGTTGAGCCGCAAATTAGGCAAACAGGGCGTGATGTAGGGATGTGGTTTCCTTGGGATTACAACCTTGATGTACGTATGAAAGAACGTTGGGGTAATATCAGTGGTGCTTTGACCTTTGTAGGTAAACTCAAAGACACCTTATCAACAGCGCAAGCAGAACAAATCCTCACCCCCTTAGTGAATGACACTTGGGTAGAGAATGTCGTGTCAATCCCATTCTTCAGCGGTTGGTCTATCAATATGAAACTTGAATCACTGCAAACGGCTATTGTAGGTGACAGTCAAAATACCGTATATAAATTGTTAGCTGGCGTGTTTGGTTTGGTATTAATTGCGTTTGCAAATATCGCCAATTTGTTTATGTCACGCACCGCGGAACAACAAAGGCAGTTAGCTATTTATGCTGCTCTTGGCGCCAAAAATCCCATCTATTTCGTGGTTTATTGGCTGAGTCAGGATTTTTGATGACGCTTTCTCTATTGGTTGCACTTGTAGTTGCGTCTTTGGGTTTCTCTATTTTAAAAGCCAACTTAGCATCTGAATTGCCCCGTATTAATGAGCTTGGGGTGAATGTTGTTACTTTTTTTGCTTCGATAATTCTGGCACTTGCATTCGCACTTTTATTCGCATTTCTTAGCAGTAAGATGATTAATTACCGCGCTTTGAACTCTATGCTACAAGCCAGTGGTAAAGGCACAGGTGTGCAAGTTTCTAAGCGCTTTAGGCAAGGTTTAATTGTGAGCCAAGTGGCCATAGCAACCGTTTTGGTTTTTGCTAACATCACCTTGTTTAAAGAAGCGGTAAGCACTATCAACCAACCCACTGGTTACAGTGTGGAGAATATGCAGCAATTGAGTTTGTCAGTTTCAGCGCCAGAATTTCCTCCTCAGGAAGAAGTCGCAGCCACAATGACTGAACTTAAGAAAAAACTTCTGGAATTACCTGAAGTAGAGAGTATTTCCCAATCTGGTTCTGTTTTGAACGGTTTTGGTTTGTGGGCTTTGACAGCGGTTGCGTCAGATGAAAATTTCACTCCTGAAAACAAAAGTGCAAGTCAAAACTACTTTCAAATGATTAACCAAGAACTACTAGAGGGAGATTATTTTAGTGAAGCTGATGTCAAAGACCGCATGCGGGTAATGATAGTCAACGATGTGTTTGCCAAGCGACTTAATCCTGATGGTAGTGCATTAGGTTTTCAGCTTTCCTCTGGTCCAGGTGATGAGCCTTTCACTATTATCGGTATTGTCAAAGGTGTAAAAATGCCTGCTCAAACGGAGATCCCAATGCGTGTTTATACACCTTCATCTTTAAGCACGACACAAATGACCCTGAAACTACGGGATGGGCAAAGTGTTAGCCGTGAGCAGGTAGTAATGGCTATTAGTGATGTGAGTAGTTTATACGCGCTATTTAGTTTGGATACGTTGGAAAGCGAGAAAAAGAGGCGCTTATTTACTCAATATACCACTGCAACCACCACATCAGCACTTGCAATTATTACCTTGTTTTTAGCTAGTGTGGGTTTGTATGGCATCTTAAGCTACGGCACACAAATGCGTAGATTTGAGTTGGGAACTCGTATGGCAATTGGTGCCAAACGTAAAGATTTGGTGGGCTTGATTGTCAAAGATAATGCTTGGGTGATTGTGCTAGGTGTCGCTTCTAGCTTAGTGGTTATGTTAGGGGTATATATCGGTTACGAAGAAGCATTGTCAGCTTATGTCAGTGTTGATTTATTACCGATGCTTTTGTCTACGATATTGTCTATAGCATTGCTGTCACTTTTTGCATGTTATTGGCCGCTACGACAGTACATCAATCATCCAGCAATACATTCATTACGTGGTAGTGATTAAAAACACTCAAATATTCTAAGTTTTTAAGGAGGGAAACATCATGAATCACTACTTGATTAAACAAGCGTGGCTGAGTTTAAGACAAAAACCTGGGTTTGTTGTAACCGTTGTTACTACTATGGGCGCCACATTAGGGGCATTGTTATGTGTTTTGACATTAGCTTATTTATTGATTTTGCAGCCATTACCTTATCCAGAACAGGATAAGTTATACAACGTTACTCATGCCATGGGTGAAAAATCTGGAAAGGCTAACCCTAAAGCGTTTACATACCCAGGTCTTATTCATTTGTATAAAAACCAACAGGTTTTTGAGAAAACAGCGCTTATTCAATATGGCAAAGATGTTTTAACATCCTTGCCTAATCAACCAACGTTGAGCACCGGTTACGTTACACCCGAGTGGTTTGAATTACTGGGTGCAGAAATACATGTTGGACGGATGTTTGAGCAGACCGAAGCATTAGATAGCTACAATCCTGTCGCCATCATCAGCTATAAAACTTGGCAGCAAGAGTTTGCCGCTTCACCAGAGATATTAGATAAAAAAGTGTCGTTCAGCGGTGTTAGTTTTCGAGTGGTGGGAGTTTTGGGTAAAGAGTTTTTTGAACCTCAGATTAACCAAGTTGGAAATGAAGTCGGTATCTGGTTTCCTTGGGATTATAATTTTGATGTTCGTTTAAAAGAAAGTTGGGGGTATATGAGCCCAGCTTCAACTTTTGTCGGTAAGTTGCAAGGTGATATTTCGGCAGAAAAAGCGGCACAAATTTTAACACCATTAGTAAACGATACTTGGACGGAACATGTTGCTGCTATCCCGTTTTTTAGTGGTTGGTCTATTCAAATCGAATTAGAGTCTTTCCAAACTGCCATCATGGGAGACAGTGAAAATATAGCCTATATGTTGTTAGCGGGTGTCTTTGGCTTGATATTAATCACCATCGCGAATATTGCTAATTTGTTTTTATCACGCACTGCCGAGCAACAACGGAAAATGGCTATACATGAGGCTTTAGGGGCGAATAAATCTCAATTGTTTCATGGTTTATTGGCTGAGTCGGGATTGCTGATGTTCTTGTCGGCGTTGCTTGCATTGGTTATTGCCTCGGTGGGCTTCTTCCTGCTGCAGTCTTACATGGCGTCAGTATTACCAAGAGTGAATGAGCTAAGACTTAATGCTATTACCTTTATGGCAGTCATCTTTTTTGCTGTTCTTTTCGCTTGGTTGTTCGCTTCTGTAGGCCGAAGAATGAACAACTTTCGAAGCCTAAACTTAATCTTGCAATCCAGTGGTAAAGGTACAGGCGTGCAGATATCTAAACGTTTTAGACAGTGTTTAATCGTCAGTCAAGTGGCCGTCGCTACTGTGCTTGTTTTCGCTAATATAAGTTTATTTAAACAAGCACTTGGCACTATCACAGAGCCCACTGATTTTAATGTAGATGATCTGTCTCAAATTAGTTTATCTGTAACCGCTTCAGAGTGGCCATCACCAGAAAAGAGTGTAGCGGTGATGACTGAACTGAAGAAGAAATTACTTGAATTACCTCAAGTAGAAAGTATTTCACACTCGGTTTCGGTTTTAGACGGGTTTGGCTTACGGGCATTCGTCGCTGCAACTTCGGGCGAAAATTTTACACTCGAGAGCAAACATGTGAGTAACAATTATTTCCAAATGATAGAGCAACCTCTACTTGAGGGAGATTATTTTAGTGAAGCGGATATCAAAGCAGATACTCGAGTTGTAATTGTCAATGACGTGTTTGCTAAACGTCTTAGTCCAGATGGTAGCGCTCTTGGTTTAAAAGTTTCACCACCTTCAAGTAATGACATATTTACGATTGTAGGAGTGATTAAAGGAGTGAAAATGCCTGCGCGAACGGATATTCCCATGCGAGTCTATTCGCCCTCAAACTTAGCAGCTAGACAAATGACCTTGAAGCTACAAGAAGGGCAAAGCATAACCAGAGAGCAAGTGGTTTCGGCGATTAAAGAAGTCAGCAACTTATATGCTTTATACAGTCTGCAAACTTTATCTGAGGTTAAAAAAGATTGGTTGTTTACCCAATATTCTTCTGCCATCACTACATCAGTTTTGACTTTGATCACCCTATTTTTGGCAGGAGTGGGTCTCTATGGGATCTTAAGTTACAGCACACAAATGCGCAGGTTTGAGCTAGGTACACGTATGGCAATTGGAGCTAAACGAATGGACCTAGTTTGGTTGATTATTAAAGAAAACGCTTGGGTGATTTTGCTGGGTATTGGCACCAGTATTGTAGTGATGTACGGGTTATACATGGGATTTCAAAACATAATATCCAATTATTTAAGAGTAGAATTGTTCTTTATGTTTGGTACCACAATTATTGCAATTTTTTTGTTATCACTATTCGCCTGTTATTGGCCTTTACGAAAATATATCAATCAACCCGTTGTGAATTCCTTGCGAGGCTGAGATTAACAGTATTTTTGGAAGGAGCGAGCGGGCTAGGTATGGATATGTATAAGAAATAATTGGTCAGTCCAATTATTTCTTATTCCAATGCGTTATTTATTTATGCATTTATGAAGTGTTAAGTTTAATGTTAGTGGTTAGTATAACCCATACTATTATTTGCTTGGTTTCATTGGCCCTACACCTTTGGACTATGCTCACGCTTTTTGACGTATAATGTTGAATAGTTGAGCAAGCATTATTAATTAAAATAAACATTGGAATTTTATGAAAACACTATCTGATATTGGCTTAATCGGCCTTGCTGTTATGGGTGAAAACCTGATCCTGAATATGGCAAGTAAAGGTTATACCGTTACTGCTTATAATCGCTCCACCGATAAGGTTGAAAACTTTATTAATGGTCGCGCAAAAGGCGAAAGCATTCGCGGTGCTTATTCAGTAGAAGAGTTGGTTCAATCTTTAGCGATCCCTCGTAAAATCATGATAATGGTGAAATCAGGCGCCCCAGTGGATGCCACAATTGACCAGCTTTTACCTTTGTTAGACAAAGGCGATATCATCATTGATGGTGGTAATACTCATTTCCCTGACACCATTCGCCGTGAAAAATATTGTGCTGAAAAAGGTATCAACTTTGTGGGTGCAGGTGTATCGGGTGGTGAAGAAGGGGCGTTAAAAGGGCCTTCCATCATGCCAGGTGGTTCGGCTGAAGCATGGCAAGCAGTGAAACCTATTTTTCAAGACATCTCCGCTAAGGTAGAAGATGGTTCACCTTGTTGTGATTATGTAGGTGAAAACGGTGCCGGTCATTTTGTGAAAATGGTGCATAACGGCATTGAATATGGCGATATGCAATTGTTGTGTGAAGCCTACCAAATCATGAAAGACGTACTGGGCATGTCTGCCGATGAAATGCATGAGGTTTTTAAAGAATGGAACACCACCGAATTAGATAGTTATTTAGTTGAAATAACCCGCGATATCCTAGCCTTTAAAGACGAAGATGGCGGGCCTCTAGTTGAAAAAATTCTCGATACTGCAGGCCAAAAAGGCACAGGTAAATGGACAGGTGTAGTGGCCCTCGATTTAGGTGTGCCATTAACCCTTATCGCTGAATCTGTATTCGCTCGTTGTATCTCGGCACTTAAAGACGAACGTGTTGAAGCTTCTAAAGTGATTACCGGCCCAGCTAAAACGTTCAATGGTAGCGATGCGGATAAAGTCGCCTTTATTGAAGATTTACGTCAAGCAGTGCTAGCCGCTAAAATTGTTTCTTACGCACAGGGTTACACCTTAATGCGCGAAGCAGCCAAAGAATTTAACTGGAACCTCAACTACGGTGGCATCGCATTGATGTGGCGTGGTGGTTGTATTATCCGTTCTGCATTCTTAGGCAAAATCAAAGAAGCCTATGATAAAAATCCTGAACTAAACAACTTATTATTAGATGATTACTTCAGAGATACAGTAGTAGCAGCCCAAGAAGGTTGGAGACGTGTTGCAGTCAATGCCATCACAACTGGTGTACCTGCACCATGCTTAACTGCTGCCCTTAACTACTTTGACGGTTACCGCACCGCGCGTTTGCCGGCTAACTTGTTACAAGCGCAACGTGATTATTTTGGTGCTCATACATACGAGCGCACAGATAAGCCAAGAGGCGAGTTCTTCCACACTAATTGGACTGGGCGGGGTGGTAACACTTCGTCGTCAACTTATAACGCTTAAATCGTTTTAAGATGAAAAAAGGCCGTAACTTGTATTTAAGTTATGGCCTTTTTTGTAATTGGTGTATGAGGATATTCATTTTTGAAACTCAGTTCTGCCTAATAAATTGACTAGCGGGTTTGAGCGATCTCCGAACATTGAGCAAAGCTTTGATCCTAAAAAGTAGAACGTCGCCTCAGCTAAGTCTGTTTGAATAAAAGCAGTTCCTCATTATAAACAAAACAATATTCAAAACTGGTTTTCACAACAGTAAGTGGCGGTTGTTTTTAATTATGTTAAAACAGATGAGTAGTAGGCGAAATTTAGCCATTTCATACTCCTTCAAAAATTTAAAAAGAAGTCAATATGGCAAATATGAGGCAAGATGTATTTTCATATTATGAAAAATGCCGTTTTATTTTACCTATACTCTGTTCGTCATAAAGAAGTCCCTGATGATGACATGCCTCCAGTCTTTGGTAGTATTTATGTACAAAAGTGGTTCGCAGGTGAAAGCAAAAATATAGAATTGGTCATTACAAAAAAATTGAATAAACATTACGGTAAAGCAGGTTCGACTATTGATATTGTCTTTTGACGCTTAAGGAGCAAATAATGAAATCACGATTTATAATATTTGCACTAGCAGCGCTTCTCGCTATCGTCATAAGCCTTACCAGCAATGTAGTTCCCCTCGAACAAAAGCTCATTAGCATCCACGCAATCGAAAGGTTAAGTGAGTTTCCGGGTATTGAAAATGAATCTATTGAGCTACAAGCAGTCTTAGCCGATGTAGCCCATGATCCCTTGTTAGTGCTAAAATTCAAAGCCGCTATGTTGCGCTACCCAGCTATGGCGCGTGAGTTAATCCCCATTTACGGATCAAGTTCTGAATTCCAAAAAATCCTTCGGGAATATGGTGAATCAGTTTTACCCGCCATTCATTATTTCGTCTCTAATCGTGTCGGTTCAATTGAATGGATGAGCAAGGCGGGTAAACAATACGAGTCAATTAAATCGTGGTTTGTGAACAGTGAAAACGATCCCCCAGCCAGCGAACCAGCACCTAAATTAGCGGAATCACTCACACCAACAGACCGAGGGTGGCATGCTATTCAATATATCCGTGCAGAGGGTCACAATTTTATTGGCCAGTTTGTCGCAAATCCTGAAGGTCAGGTTGAATGGATTTTGACTGAACGCGTTATGGAAGGACTGACTCAGTTCTTTAGCAGCGGTATTCGCCAACTAGAAATACGTCATAAGATGGACGAACAAATTGAGGCTAGTGATATAGGCTGGGCAAGCTTAGACGTTTTGGTGTTCGCTAGTGCGGCAAAGGTATTACGCGTTGGCCGCAATGTTGCGGTGACTACCCAAACGGCAAGCGGTGGTGTTCGCTCTGCGGCACTAACCGCTAGAGTGATTAGCGGTGGGCGTTTGGTGCTCAATGGTGCTCGCTATGCTAAATGGCCGCTATTGTTAGGTGGGGCTTATCTCGTTATTACGCATCCTAGTTTAATTAACGACTTTTTGGCTGAGGTCGCAGGCGTAATCGGCTTACCTGCATTTGTTGTGCAGTTTGTAGGTTGGATCTTATTGCTGTTGCCTGCTTTGTTTCTTATTCGTACTATTCTGTGGTTTGCAATGCCATTTATAAAAACAGGTCTTTGGAGTTTTTCGTTGCTGCTGGCACGTATAAGCGGGCGAGGCACCGCATAACTACTTAAACGTAATTCATAACCATGAGTTAAGCATTATTCGCCGATTTCAAAGTTTTCAATTATCCGAGTACAAGATTGAAATAAATGCTGTTGCAGCAGTGAACGCTGACTTGAAGAACGACTATTACTGCACGGCAATTCTGGAATTTATGTTAGGCTAATGCAAAGTAAAAATAATTCGAGAAGACATAGAAATATGATTAATTAAGTTGCCCGATAAAAATGTGGGATTCAAGGTAAGAAAAATCGATTATATTTTTGTGAGGTAGTGACAATTTAACGCCAAACGCAGGCATTAGCTTAAAGCATGCCGACTGACGGCAAACTTGAGCTAGTCAGTTCTAGCTCCTTAACCCAATAATAACTCTCTTTTTTACTTATTTTTCCTCTGTGATCTCTGTGTCCTCCGTGGTTCAATTTTTTTCTTTTCCCTACTGAGTGATTCCAATTTAAAAGACTACTGGAATGATGGGCATTGGCACAAATCAGACCAAGAGCGGGCTCAATATAGTTTTGCAATCTTCAAACTTTAATATGCTTGTTCTATTGGTAGACAAGCAATTTTTATAAATCCATAAGTATGATTTTTAAGCGAATAATTGATACTTGTCTGATGCCGTGGGAATATGAGTATTCAACCACTTAAAAAGGATTATGTATGTTGATCAATGTTCAAGGAGGCTATTTGAGCCCGCCTAGCTTCAGCCAGATTAAGCGTTTTGTTGAATGGAATGGCGAAAATTTCGAATGGGTACTAGAAGTGCTGCTGTGTGCGGGACTGATGCTTTCGTCTTGGCACGACAAAAAAATAACCAAAATGGTGGTAGAGCAACCACAACGTAATGATTTTTTCTTCGTCGACTATTTTGCCATAGATGATAATTCTGATGCTAAGTATCGTTATGTGCCGATGCGAGTGATGGAAGTGAAAGGTCAGTCACTGGTATTTCAAGTGGGTAACGTCGGGCAGCGTAAACAGTTATCACCGACAAAACATGTAATGGCTGACCGCGCCATGCATGAAAACTATTATCGCAAAGACACACTAGAATTGAATTTGGCGCAGATAGCAGAATTGTTCGAGTCCCGTGCTATTTATGCGGCTGTCAGGCCTAGGAATATTTTTATTAATGGCTGGGTGGTGATGCATCAAAGTGAACTTTAAACCTCTCAATACCCTTACAATAATCGATTTCAATCATTAACCACCGCTAAAAAACAACAAGCGCCGCCTTATATTGCGATAAGTCGGCGCTTCTGCTTTTTGAGTAAATCTGCCCCCTGCCTATATAACTATTGGATGTTATTTACGGCAATTAAAGTGTTACTTGAACACTTTAATTAGTCCCTACCTCTGGAAGACAGATCCCTCATTGATTCATATTTTGCAGGTATTGAGCCAATATGTTTTACCTAATAAAAACAAAGAGTTAACGTGTTTTAGCTGTTTTAGTATCAGATAATTGCACGACTTTTGTGAAATATACTCAAGCAATCACCAAAATAGTGCACTAGACCAGATGGTCTAACTGATAAATTGCTGCCAAGCTTTTAATAAAGTATCAAAATCGACTAAGCCACAACCTGACTGAATATGTAAATCGGCTAATTCTTGGTTTGTTTCATCTTCTGCAACTGCCATGTTTTGGATGTGATTGTTATTTAGAATGAGTTCAACTTCGTCTTTATCAAGTAGCAAATGGTATTCCTTGCCATTGTGTTGATAGCTCATAAGTTGATTGTTTTGCAACTGCTGGATGGTGTTGAGTAACAGAGTGATTTGCCGAAGATCTTGGGCGATATCATGACTTAACCAATCACCAAAAGCCTCACATTCAAGCTCACATGTGGCTATGGGGTTACCCAAAATATCATGGAAAAATTGATAATCCATTCGATGTCACTGGTTACTGGAAATGGCTTACTATTATACGTTAAATTCGTTGTGCCTGTGGTCAATTAGCATCAATAAATTGTGTCCATGGTTTAGGCTGTGCTTTTGAATACCCAGCCTGAGCGATCTAGCTCGGTTAAGAACACTCTCACATCGAATTCTATCTGATGATAGTCAGGCAGCATATGCTGGCATAGCTGGTAAAATGCTTTGTTGTGTTGTTTTTCTTTTAAATGGGCTAATTCGTGCACCACTATCATATTTAAAAACGCATCTGGGGTGTTTTTAAATAATGTACTGACCCGTAGCTCATTTTTACTTTTTAACTTGCCGCCTTGTACTCTCGATACATAACTATGAAGTCCTAAAGCATGATTCACTATATGAATTTTACTGTCGTAAATAATTTTGCTTAACGGTGGTGTTTTTTTCATATATTGATTTTTCAAGGATATTGCATAATCACGGAGATCATTATCGTTGGCTACTTTGTGTATGTTTGGGTAACGCCCACGTAACCAGTCACCTAGTTTGTTGGCATCAACTAGTTGACGAATATCGTTTTGCAAGTGGGCAGGATAGTGGGCTAGGTAGGGTAAATCTTGTGACATGTCAGTGACCTTATAAACGAGAACATTATTCTAGCAGTTTTACTGCAGTCGTAAAAAATAAGTCATGCATTGGCGAGCACTGAATCGGGGGGCAAGAACCTGATAAAACAATCAGCTATGTGTTTCAGGTATGGCGAAGTAAAATAAGCAGTCTGATTTGGCGATGTCGGGTCGGGTGGTCACCATAAATAATTGTAAGGCTTGGCGTGTCATCAAGTTTCCTTGGTCAAGTACAAAAAAGTCATGAATATCATAATGTTCGTTATCTAGGCGTAACTGTTCAAGGTTGCCTTGATTAATCCATCCTAATAACTGATTACCGGCTGTCACACCAAAATTGAGCTTTTCGATGTCTTGGCGCATTGTAATGTGTTGCATAGGGTTAGGGGTGTCACTGTAGCCAATAGATACATCGGGCTTTATCTCAAGGCGGCGCGGTTGCCTGATAATATCTACGCTTTGTTGGATGGCAAAAACATTATCTTCACACATAAACCGGCGCACGCCATGATAAGCGGCTTCGTCGGCAGCGGCGTCTTGTGATCCCCCTGCTTCTACTGTGATGATTGGACAACCAAAATCACACTCCATTATTGCCCCTAACCGAATATCGGTTTTGATCAGTCGCGGAACAAACAGGGTCGCTAGCGCTTGATGCTGTATTTGTTCTGTCACACTGACACAAAACGCCGGTCCACTACCCGAGGTATTATGCAGATCAATGATGGCTTCAGGTTGCACCTGCTGGATAAATTCAGTCATGGCTAAGGCAAGCTTGCCCTGACTATCTTGTTGAGCTGCAGCCACATCATTTGCTGCGAAACAGCGATTAAGATCTCGCTGACCCGCCAACATGCGATGGGTAAATACTGGTTCGGTGCGTGCTGCAATAACCGATGCAATAATAATTTTGAATGACGTTTTGGGTGTCACTTGTTGCGCGAGTAAGCGGTGAATAGCTTTAAACCCAGAGGGTTCGTTGGCATGTAATAAAGTCACTAATACTCGACACCGGCTTGGGTCTTCCCCCGTTAAGTGTATGACTGTTGGCCCCGCCATACTGGCAATAAATTCGAGGTGGTCGTTGCCAATGTCGTTTACTTTAGGATTATATAGGTGTTGTAGTTTCATTGAATTTAAGCTCGCTTATTGACCATTACCAATGGGATACAGGGTGACCTTGAGCAGCGTTGTCCATGTATTCACTTAGCATTAATGCTAATGCTTGGTCTTTTTGGTGCTTACGTTGATATTTATCTAAGGTGGATAATTGCCAGCGTGAGCCCGTTTGTTGATTGGCTACTCGGTCTTCAATCACCGTCATCATTTTATTGATCTCGGTGCTGTCTACACCTAATTGCGCCAATCCCTCTGCGGCTTTGGGTAGCATAGATTTTATCACATCAGTGATCGCTACTTCCTGTAACTGATGTTGGGCCTTTTGTGGCCAAAGGATCTTAGCTTGCAAGCCGTGTTGTGCGGCGCGGCAAAAGTTATATTCGGCATAATGAAAAGGTAGTTTTACCAACATATCATCAATATCATTGACCAGTGCTTGGGTCCAACCAATGGCAAGGGCCGCATTAGCCATCATGTCGATTACCGTAGGTCCGGCTGGAAAAGCGCGATACTCAATACGTAAATGACCGCCGTCAACCGGATCAAACACTGGCCGGTTCCACGACCAAACAGTGCCGTGATGCAGTAAGAGTTCGGCAAAAGGTTGATTGTCATCGAACAGGTAGGGCAATAAAGGGCGATAAAGCGCCACATTTTGCGCAAATAATTCCCACGCATCGTCTCTTACCCAGCCCTGTCCAAACGGCACGCGGGCTGGTTGTTGCCAGCGATTATGTGGTTGAGCACGAATGTCGGTGGCTTGTTTGAACAAGGCGATGCGCGTTTCTTGCCATAAACGTTTACCCATAAATAATGGTGAGTTACCCGCCACGGCTAATACTAAGGGCGTGATAAGTTGCGCAGCATTGTAGAATTGTTTGAAACGGTCGGCCGGTATTTTTAAGTGAACCTGAAACGAGGTATTAGCGCCTTCTAGCGTGACTTCATCGAACGCCATTTTTAATGAGTCTTGGCCATTAATATCCACCGCAAAAGGCTCGCCATCGGGTGTCACAATATGATTGACTAACGCCCGAAATCTAGCGCGATCTGTAAGGTAATGTTTGTGTAAGTGAATTTTAGTGAGTGTGGGTAATATGCCAATAGAAACCGGGCGGGCATCAAACTTTTTGGCGCATGCCGTCAATGCATCAATGGCCGGTAATAGCTCGTTTGTCATAGCTGAAAAAGGCGCACCTTTGGCTGGCACAGGAGATAGGTTGTATTCCACATTATATTGATTGATCTCTTCAGTGACCTGCTTATCACCCATGGTTTCGATTATCTGCTCAATAATAGGAGCAGGTAAGCCATGTTGGTCAATCATATACATTTCTAATTCAGCACCGATTGAAGCTGAACCTCTTGAAAAACTTGCTTGTCGGATAACGTCTTTAAGTTGGATTATTTGCTGCTGTAACCGTTCTCGGAATTGACGGTGATCAGAAGCAGTAAAAGTGTCTTTATCAAAGTGCTGGCCCATGCGTCTCCTTCTACTGCTATTTTTTTAGGCTATATACACTTTAGCATAACCTAATAATACCCAGACACTACACCGGCACCCATTGTCATTATTTGCCAATATTGATAATGCGTACCGGTACAAGTCATTTAAATCATGATCCTGTTATACGAACTAGTATTAACTTCTATCGACCATCAAAGGATGTAATGTTTAAGATTATCTCGCAATCTAATAGCTTGGATATTGGGCAATTGTTTTTTGCATCCATTGCCGCTTTTTCAAAATCTTGCTGATCCATGCCTTTTACTTTGGCATCTAAGCTAATCTCCGATTTTGATATAGTGAATCCTTCACCATCCTTTACTAAGGTTATCATTGCTTTTGATTTTAATGCTCCTTCAGTGAATCCCTTTTCGCCTAAGCCTAAAGAAAGCGCCATGGTAAAACATGAGGCATGTGCCGCTGCGATTTGTTCCTCTGGATTGGTGCCTACCTCGTCTTCAAAACGAGTGTTGAATCCGTAAGGCTGGTTTTTTAAAGCCCCTGATTGAGTTGAAACATGACCTTTCCCCTCTTTTCCAAGTCCGGTGTATTTTGCCGTTGCCCAATTAGTCATAGCCATTTTTTTCTCCTAAATTGATAAGGTTGCCTTTCTACAATTACCATGTCAAAAAGCAATGTATTCAAGTTGAGTCACCTTGAAATGTCAAAGTGACTCGCTTTTTGTTATTGATTGTTGATTGGGAAACTTGCAAATGCTATTCCATGTCCTCAAACCAATAGTAGCAACGGCTGCTGACTGATTTACTCTGCAGTTATTTTGTAACATCTTCAAAATACCAGCTAGAGATTGTAAATATTTCAAAAATACTGCTTTGTTTTAAGCGCTTCTGGTATTAAAACTTGTATACCGCCGACAAACGCAATGTTCTAGGTTCAAGTACATGATAATGCAAATCTTCAGTCGCGCTGCCTAATGGTTCACTGGCTAATCGACTGGCGTAATAATAATCAATGTCGTGGTCGTTACTATTCAGAGCGTTCAAAATATCAAGCTTTAAGGTAAGTTGGATAAATTTGTAACCAAGATTGAGATTCACTATTTGCGAATCGTCGGATGTAACGCTGCCGTCTTCAATTAATGGGCGCTCAGAGAAATAGCGTAATCTAGCATTTGCAAACCAGCCCTGCTGTTGCTGATAACTCACGCCCGCTTGCACAACATGCTCAAGCGCTCCGGGAATTAGGTTGGCGTCGTTGGGTAGTTGATCAAATTTGGCGTCGGTGTAGGCATATTCTAAATCCAAGGTTAACGAGTCGCTAATACTGTAATAACCGGTCAACTCAATCCCGTAGCGAGAGGTCGAATCACTGGGTTCAGTATTACCGGCGTCACCAACAAAGAGTAGTTCACTGTCTAAATTGAGCCGCCATATGGACAGTGATGCATTAAGTTTATCGAATAAGTTGGCACGTAAACCTAATTCGTAACCGAGAGAGTCCACAATAGGATCGACTGGCATAATAGACTCGCCAGAATTAGGATCTACTTGAGCAATAGTGCCTCTTGCATCATTTGAGTGAAATCCTTGCCCAGCGGAAACGTAAGCCTCCCAATTTTCGTTAAAGGTATAAATTATATTCGCCTTTAAGGCCACATTACCTGCGCTTTCATTGCCCTTGTTTGCGCTTAAATCAATACCGTTGATATTGGTATTGATATGACTTCTTACATCAAAATCAAAATAGTCATAGCGAGCACTAAAAATGGTTTTAATCGCATCGCTCCAAATAATACTATTTTGCCAATAGAATCCTAGGCTACTTTCATCCACTGCGTCGTTTCTAACGGCTCCTAATCGCTGCTTTTGTTGTGTTTGGAATAGCCCAACTTCGTCGATATTATCGATCCTCGTTTCAGCTCCAAACTCATTTGAAACTGGCATTCCCTGCCAGCTTGTAAAGGCGGTATAGCTTAAGTGTCCACCGTAAATTCGGCGTTTATCAACTTGCTCAAATTGATCTCCGGTGACGGGATTATCTAAAAAATAGGTAAAGTTGGACCACAAGTTTAAATCGTAATCAATAATATATGCCGAGGCATTGAAATTTTGATTTTTCCATATGGCATTAATACTGTAACGGCTGCTCTTGCCACCTAAACTTGTATCGAGCGAGCCCAATTCATCGATAGTGCCAGCGCTTACGGCTCTTTGCGGGATTTGGTCAGGACTATTCCAAGTATTGTCGTAACCCATAAACGTCACTTTTAAATCACCACTTTTGAGTTTATTGTTGTAGCTCAAAAACACATTGGTTTTGTCGAGGTCTTCTTTAATATCAGTCCAAGGTCCATCGTAGCGATTAAACTCTACGGCGTAATTTATATGCTCATTGTCCAAGGCTATGCCACCGGCCAATAAATATCGTTGAAAATTATCTTCACCAATAGTGGCCGACAACTGGGTAGGTTGAAGCTGGTTTACGGTATTAAAAGCGGCACCGCCGGCACCACTAAAATCCCCTACTTGGCCATAATATGCCCCTTTTTTAAAGGTGATAGTTTGAATTGTTTCTGGGATCACAAAGTTTAAATCGGTATAGCCTTGCCCGTGGCCATGAGTGCGCATGTTAATTGGCATATGGTCAATAGAGGTTGCGAAGTCGGTGCCATGGTCAAGATTAAATCCTCGCAGAAAATACTGATTGGCCTTACCTGTGCCGCTGTGCTGCGTCACCACCATGCCTGGCACTAACTCTAGAATTTCTCCAATCCGTAACATTGGTCTATTCAAAATTTCTTGTTGCCCAATGATCCCCTCTGAAGCAGAAATAGCTTCGCCTATTAGACTTACCGCTTTGCCTTGTATCTCAATTTTTTCTATACTCGCGCCTGGCATTGCCTCACTCTGCGCGGTTGGTTCACTTAATGCTGGTTCACTTAATGCTGAGGATCCGCTTAATGCTGAGAATGAGGAAAAGCAACCTGCGCCTAATAAAGCACAGCTCATCACAGCAACGCATGGCTTGCTTAATTTATAAGGGACATCATTTGGCTTTTTCATGTTTTTACCTTTATTTACCTAATAGTGCATCTAGAAATCATATTCAGGCGTTTAGTTAAACATGCAGATTTATAACCGATAAGGGCTCGGTGCAAAATATGAGAGATAAAAACAAAATGTCAGAAAAACCGCCATTAACGGCACCCGTGTTAGGGCAACGTGAAATTGAAACTCTTGGTTTTTTTTGGCGTGACGAAGCTGCAACATTAAGTGCAAGCGACATACTCAGAATTTTAGAGCGTCAAGCAAAACAATCTGAGAATGTGATCAGCATTAATACCATCCAAAGCACCATTGAACGATTGTGGAAAAAGAAGTTGCTTAGTCGTCACAAGCAAGGAAAAGCCTACATTTATACGTCTGTGTACTCAAAGCAAGAAGTGATTAGTAGTTTAATAAAAGAAATCAGTGATGCCCTAGGTGAGGGCGACGATAATGCGATTATGTCAGGCATTTTTACTTTTTTAAAATCTAGAAATACTGGCAATCACTTAGACCTTTTACAAACGCTTGAGCAAGAGCCTACTCAAAATATGCAAGCTTAGCCGGTGGCAAGTGAGGCTTTATTCACGTTAGTGATGCAGGTTGCTTCGCTCTTTGTGATTGCTTGCTGTATATTTTTAGTCAGTTCGTTGGTGGCTGGTGGTATGTTTCTAGCTCATCGTAAATATGCCAGTGCGTTATATCAGCGAATGAAAAATAAATATCTTATTTTTCATGCTCTTTGTGCCGTGTGTGCAAGCATAGTTGTAACGATATGGTTGTCGTTGCCTCACTCCCCAAAGTTACCCTTTGTTTTTCAACATTGTCATAGTAGTAATTGTGCAACTCATATACCTGCAGTTATCGACTCTACGTTACTTAATTTACTCTTTGCATTTTTTGTTATTGGCATGGTGGTGGTATGTTTTATATTAATAAAATCACACCAAAAGAAACTAGAAGAGCGAATAAATAGCTTGCTTCGCTTGTCGCACAGTAAGGATCCCAAGAGCAACTATTCGTCTCAAGCTACCATTATTAATGTGCCTCAACCTGTATTAATCAATGTAGGCATGCTCGAACCTAAGTTATTGTTATCATCGCTGATTACAGAATCTATAGACGTTGAAGATGTGAAAATACTGTTAGCCTACGAATATGCAAAAGCAAAACAGTTTGAAAACCTCAAGGTAAAGCTGCTGCAAATTGTTTGCTTATTTTGGCCTGCAAGTGCTCGTCGATTACTTATTAGTGACTTACACGCAGTTTTACGTGAACGGGCATTCCGAGAAATTCGTCAGTTATTTGGATGTCACCAAACCACTATTCCTAAAACCATACTCAATAAAATGACCAATGATTTACAAGAGTTTGTATTAAAAGTTGAGCGTGAAAGTGACCATTGGCCTCAGTCTGCCGATGGTATCATTGACGAAACTCATCTAACGGCTAAGGCATATTTGGGCAGTTTTTTATATTTTATATGCCTGTTAATTGTGACCTCTAACTTCACACATTTTCTTTTTGAACTGATTGGCTAAGCAAAGTAAAAATGTTGCTTCAAACTAAAAAAATGGGCTAAATTTGTAACCAAGTTCAAGTAAAATTTCTAGTCATCCAAGCATTCTAGTGCAACAAAAAAGTAATCATGTCTCTCATTCATTACAACGTTTTTGAACCATTTGAAGCTTTAAAGAGTATCCAAGGCATGCAAAAAATATTATATACATTTATTCTCACCACTTTTCTAACGGCCTGCACACCACTTAAGTTTGCTTTAGTTAATGCTCCGTCACTAACCTACGACGGCCAAATTTCAGCTGATATACCTTATGGTCAACATGCACGGCAAAAACTAGACATTTATGTGCCCAATATCGACCAAGAAACATTCCCCGTTGTGGTGTTTTTTCATGGTGGTCGCTGGACCGATGGCTCTAAAGAACAGTACAAATTTATCGCCATGACCCTATCAAAAATGGGCTATGTAGTGGTTTTACCCAATACACGTCTATACCCTGATGTGAAATTCCCAACATTTGCAGAAGATGCTGCAAGGTCAGTTGCTTGGGTTCACAAAAATATCTCTCGTTTTAAAGGTAATCAGAATTTGTTTATCTCTGGGCATTCATCCGGGGCGCATTTAGGGGCTTTGATTATTGCTGATAATTCATATTTAGCCGCTCACGAACTGACGCCTAATATTGTTAATGCGTTTGCCGGTATGTCGGGTCCTTATGATTTTGTGCCTAAAGCACCAGATATAAAAGATATGTTCGGCCCAGCTGAAAATTTTCCTAATATGGTGGTGACAAACTTTATCGATGGCGATGAACCTCCCATGTTATTGATATACACAAGTGAAGATGACACTGTGCATCCGAGAAACTTAGAGGCACTTAAAGCAGGTATAGAAAAAGCCAACGGCAAAGTGCAAAGCATCATCTATGAGACAGGCGGGCATGGTGCGTCTGTTGCCGCTTTTAGTTGGGTAAATCCCGCTGATTTGCCGGTACCCGAAGATGTCGATCATTTCTTTAAAACATTCCTTCAATAAAAATAAAATAGGCAGTGTCTTCATAATCTTATAATCTGGTTGATATTAAAATTAGCTAGGACAATGAGAATAGTTATGAAAAAAATCATTTTAATCCTGAGTCTGTTGCTCACTGCTAACGCATTTTCGTTGAGTGAACCTTTGTCGATTCAGCCCCATGCACAAACTGATACATGGGCGGTTGAGTGGTGGATGCCCCGCCATGAGGATAAATTGATAGAAAAAAATCAAATGAAAAAAGTAGATTTGGTTTTCTTAGGTGATTCAATTACACACGCTTGGGAAGACAAAGGTAAGCAGGTTTGGGAAAAGAGATATGCTAAGCGTAACGCACTAAACTTGGGTTTTAGTGGCGATAGAACAGAGAATGTTTTATGGCGCTTGCAACATGGTGAGGTTGCAGGCATTGATCCTAAATTATTGGTGTTAATGATTGGCACTAACAATACTGGGCATAGGCAAGATAAGCCTGAAGAAACAGCCCTAGGCATTAAACATATTATTGAATTGTTAAAAAGTCAGTTACCTAATACAAAAGTGTTGTTACTGGCTATATTTCCTCGTGGAGCCAGTGTTGATGACCCGCTACGTAAAATAAATGACGATATTAATGACATTATTAAAGGCTACGGGGATGGTAAACAGGTTCATTATTTAGATATAAATCACTTGTTTCTTGATGACAATGGCAACTTAAGTCAATCGGTGATGCAGGATTTACTGCACCCTAATAAAGATCAATACAAGGTTTGGGCCGAAGCAATGGAGCCTAAAATCACTGCTTTAATGACGAATAATGAATAAATAACCTAGCAGTCCCAATTCAAGCTGTTAGTTATTGTTTCATTCACCGCTAACATTTTTAAATGTTAGCGGTTTACTCTATTTTTTCTAGCTGTAAGGTTTCATGAATTTCGGAAATTTGCATTAAAGCAGCAGTGCCATAATATTTTGTCATGTCATAATCAAACACACCTGCTTTTACTGCGGGATCAGTGTTAACTAAAGCTTCAGCTTCCTCGATGGTTTTTACATTAAAAATTAACAAGCCGCGTTTCGGTTTGTCTTCCATTAAAGGCCCTGCTAGAACTAATTTTGATTCTTTAGCTAATCTGTTCATATTGGCAAAATGCCCCTTGAACAATTCGCTACGCTCTTTTTCGTCGGTTATATTTTTATCATTAGGCCCAGTTTTTAAAATAACCAAAACATAAGACTTCATGCCGTACGCATCTGCGCCTAATTTTTTAGCGAGTTCAGCATTATAATTCGGGTTTGGTTGACGGGTGTTTTGTTGCTCGGAAGCAAAAGTATAATGAGAGGGCATTAATAACAGGGTGGCGATTAACAGTTTAAATAGTTTCATTAATATTCTCGCTAATAAATAAGTTGGCCACAGCATACAATTTGACTCCTATTCTGATGGAATCGCAACAGTCTATTCATCAAAGCATAGATTGAGTATAAAGTGTCACCAAGTGATCACGAAGACTGAGCTAATTAGACATGGTTATGCTTACTCTTTACACTGCTTATTCCTTCAATGAATTATGCAGGTTATCTTAAAATGAGTGTCAAAATAATCATCTCAGTTTTGTTAATTATTACTGTTTACTTAGTGTTTAAGTCAACCTCTGAGGCACCACAACCAATGAATTACACCACTGCGGCTTACGGAGCTTGGCAATCGCCTATTACAGCTGCGAGTATTTTTGAAGCCTCAGATAATGTTGCTTATCTTAGCGTTGCGAACAATGAACTCTATTTTGTAGAGTCAAAAGCCTCTGCAAATGGCAAAAATGTTCTTTTCAAGCTCAGTCCTGAAAATACAGCTGAAAAGTTGACCTCAACTGAAGTCAGTGTGAGATCACGTGTCCATGAGTACGGCGGACGTCCTTATTTAGTGGATGGGGAAAACATCTATTATTCGCACTTCGCTGATCAAAAGATATATCACATCTCAGCAAATAGCGCTGCAGTAGCCATCACGAGTGAAAACCTGCGGTATATGGAATGTATTGCGGATAAAAAGAATAACCGACTTATTTGTGTCAGAGAGGATCATCGAGGCATTGCAGAACCCATTAATACGCTGGTGGCTATTAGCTTAGACGAGACCAACCAAGAAAGTATGTTATTTGAGGGAACAGATTTTGTCAGCGCACCGAGTTTATCACCAGATGGCAACTCAGTTGCTTTTGTTACTTGGTCGCATCCGAATATGCCATGGGATGATACCCAATTACGTGTGATCAATTTTGCTGAAAATGGTTCAGTCGCAGATGTTCTTGAAGTACCACAAAGTGGCAATGTGTCCATAAAACTCCCTCAGTATTCTCAAGATGGCACCCTTTATTTTATCGCTGACTTTGAAAATTGGTGGACTCTATATCGAGTCGATGCACAATCTCAGACACCGCAAAAAGTGCTCGATATGGAAATTGAAATAAACAGTTATGGCATTGAAGATAACAGTTTCGCGATTATCGCCTATTCAAAAGAGGGCGTTGATCACATAGCCAGGGTTAACTTAACAACAAGCGACATGAGTAATATCGGAGAGGCATTTTCATCAGCGGATTCCATCTCAGTGGCAAATGAGAGGGTTTATTTCAGAGCGTCAACGCCCCGTTCTGGCAACGCTATTTATCAGTTATCGGATAATAGTTATGAAAAAATTTATCAACCTAGTGGCCCTGTCATAGATAAAGGTTTTCTTTCTGTTCCGCAGCCAATTGAATTTCCTACTGGAAACAATGAAATTGCCTATGGCTTCTATTATCCTCCGCAAAACAAAGATTTCACTGGGGCAAAAGATACCTTGCCGCCCCTTATTGTTAAAGTGCATGGTGGACCAGTCGGTGCTACGGATTCTAGTCTCAATCCAGGCATTCAATTTTGGACAAGTCGCGGATTTGGCGTTTTTGACGTCAACCATAGAGGCAGCACCGGATATGGCCGAGAATTCAGGAAAAAACTATATCCTAATTGGGGAGTAGTGGATGTAGAAGACGCATCGAATGGGGTTAAATGGCTGGCTGCTGAAGGTTTCATCGATGCAGATAAAGTGGCTATTAGAGGCGGCAGTGCTGGTGGATATACCACTCTGGCCGCGTTAGCCTTTCAAAATGTTTTTAAGGCGGGTACCAGTTATTATGGGATCAGCGATTTAGGTGTTTTAGCCGGTGATACCCACAAATTTGAGTCTCGATATCTTGATCAACTCATTGGCCCTTACCCTGAAATGAAAAGTATTTACGATCAACGTTCACCTATTAATAGTGTACAAAATATAACGGCTCCTTTGTTATTACTTCAAGGACTGGATGATAAGGTTGTGCCGCCTAACCAATCTGAATTGATATTTAATGCGCTAAAAGAAAATTGTATTGATACTGCATATATCGCTTTTGAAGGAGAGGGCCATGGTTTTAGGCAACCGGCGAATAATATTAAAGCGCTCAATTCGGAGTTAAGTTTCTACGGTCAAGTTTTTGGCTTTGTACCAGCGGGTAATATTGAACCCGTGAAATTGATAACATGTAAGAGTAGTAAATAAGTTGACTAACATTCGCCTAACAAGATACTCGCGAAATAAAAAACTGAAATTTTGTTATTTATTTCTAATTGCTGGTTGTTGGCAATCTAGTATCTTGTTAGCGCAAAACAATTCGAATAGTGCATGTGATATGCCATCGAAAAACTGCCTAACTTGGGTAAGTAAAGAATTGGGAAATGTTAAACCAAACTCAATGTATTGGTATAAACTGAAACTTATGCAGTTAGACTCCCTCATGATAATTAAAGAGTTTAAGTTATTAAAACAAAAGCTCAGTGCATTTAATAACAAACGCAAACTCCCCCCGATGTTTTCAACCCATCTAAATATTTACCGGGCAAAATTATATCTTATTGATGGCAATCGAGACCAAGCAATAACACTTTTGAAATTGTCCTTAGAAGACTTACAGCATTTAAATCAAGTATTTTATAGTCCTATGCGCATGGTAAATATTGCCAATTTGATGCTAAATTTAAAACAATACACGTCATCGTTAGAATTATTAGAGCAAATAGAGACTGATTTTGAAAATAGCAAAGACCTATATTTAAAGTTGGAACTGTACGGCAACCTAGGTCATGCACATAGGCTTTTAAATAACTATGGCAAAGCATTAACTTATTATAATGAGTCTTTAGAATTTGCAATAAAATTAGGAATTGAGCAACAAATTGCAACCTTACATGACCATGTCGGTCGGATGTATCAGGCAACCAATCAAATTGAACTGGCGGAATTAAGTTTTATAAAAGCGCTAACACATGCCGAAAAAGATGCTCAAAATTCAACGATTAATCACGCGAAAATCAACTTGGCTTTTTTCTATTTGCAGCAATTGGAATTAGATAAGGCTCAAATGTTAACTAAAGAAATCGACGCTTCAAAAATAGAACCTCACCAACAAAAGAGGTGGGAAGCAATTCACGGTCCCCTGAATACACGTCAGCAAATAGTAAGTGCAGAGCCTGATGAAGTTCAATGATAAATCTATAAAAAAACAATAAGATAATTTAGATACAAAGTGAACATCCACAACAGTAATGGCAGGCGGTATTTAGTCGAATCTAGTATCTGTTCTTTTATTTTTCTCTGTGTAGCGCAGCGCTTTGAGCGCGGCCCCGTCTTACTCTATCCATTAGTATTTATTTTTAGTCGTTCATAAGCGTTGTGAAGTCGTACGGTTTGGCCATTGTTGCCGCCTTTGTCTGGGTGGTGCTTATGCAGCATTTTTC
>Ga0115567_10000130_pt1 | contig 72335 bp, 71 predicted proteins | sample COGITO_mtgs_1204_2_FD_88679 | JGI IMG/M metagenome (GOLD analysis project Ga0115567, IMG submission 88679) | Pelagic marine microbial communities from North Sea - COGITO_mtgs_120412 | ecosystem: Environmental > Aquatic > Marine > Epipelagic | place: Germany:Helgoland, sampling site Kabeltonne...
TGAAGAGGTCTGCTTTTTCATACGTCACTCTGATTTTCTTTCCTGAGTTCAGTATGGATGGGTTTATGATAGTGACTTTGCCTTGCGCATAGTCTACCTGAAAGTCCTGTCCTTCGACTAGAGGAGTTCCTCCAGCAGTTACAACCACACTACCTTCGGCTACTTGAAAAGCGTTTAGGTTAATCTCACTGGATGAACCAGACTGAAGGCTCCCTTTAATGAAGAATTTATCCAATCTAGAGACTAATTGTGCATCCGCTTTTGTGGTACGGTAAAGGGTATCAAAGACGTATTTTTGCTTTAAGAACTGCTCGCTTGGTAAAAACTGATCTTCAAGAGTTCTTCCGAAAGGCTCAAGTTTCGGGAATATCATATATCCACGGTCTTGGTTGATAGTAATTCCTTCGACATAGTCAAAATTACCATCCTTTTGAGGGTCGCCATTTTGGTTCAGCTTATCCAACCCCATAATTTCAATCAACGGAATATCCTTTGTATTCTGTCCTTCATGTAAGCTTGGGTTATCAATTCCGGTATCATCATCTCTATAAATTACTCTTAATTGGAAAGACTCACGTTCGATTTGAGCAGCATTGAGGTTATAGACGTTTTTCATCATCAAGTCCCATGTAGGCACTCTGGTATTGATTTTACTCGGACGTAATAGTTTCAAGAAAATGACTTCATCTTCAGTTCTATTCTGATAGTCTTCAGTGAGTTCACCAACCTTTAAGTTTTGGCCACGGAAGTTGTATTCGTAAGAAACAGCTAGTACTTCATCATTGACTAATTGTCTGCTAAGCGAGAGAAAACCAAGTTCTCTATTGAAGGTGTACTCCGAAGGGTCGAGTTTACGTGCGCCAGTTACACGTTCGAAATCCTGGCCTTTTTCAAGACCTTGACCTTCAAGAATAGTGCTTACTTGGTCTGACTGCCTAAGACTTGGGTTGTTTTGAAGGTTTTGGAAAAGGCTGTTTACATTATTGCCTGTTGGGGCATTGCTAGCACCACTACCCACAAATGCATTACCGTCTTGGAAGACATCGCCTTCACCAAGGTCCATTAATGCCACAAAGTTTCTTAAGGTTTGGGTATTACTCGTGCGATTTAGTACGTAGATCTCAATTCTACTGACCTGTAGTCCAGAGATGATAGACGGAATGCTTCGGTTCCAGCTTTCGTAGTTGTTGCGAAAAAATTGACCAAGGAAGAAGTGGCGATTCTCATCATAGTCCGAAGCTCTAATTTCGAATTCGTTACGCTGAACGCCACCGTCAATTTCAATAGATTCTGAACTACCGCGTTGTGACGCTGCCAAGACTGTGGCGTAAAGCCGACCAAATTGTAATTGAGTTTTAAAGCCAAAAAGATTCTGACCACCTTGAATTAGGCTATTTGCGATGGGCATGCTGACATTACCAATTTCTAGCGACTTGATAATATCTGATTCTAAACCACTGAACTCTACTTTTAACTCATTTTCAAAGTCAAAGGAATTATTGTTATCAAAATTGGCATTGAGCCTAAGTTTTGACCCAATGGTTCCTGACAAGTTCATCTGAATGTTTTGATCAAACTCAAAGGTTCCGTTACGCTGCTGACGAATTGGAATTGCGGGGTTATCTACCCGTTGGAATCTTCCACCTAAATCAAGCTGTACAAAACCATTTGTGGTGATGAGTATCTGGTCTCCACCAAATAGGCGATCAAAGAATGGGTTCAAGGCGATCGGTGGAATGAGCTGGCCTCTATTACTGATGGCACTTTCACCATCGAGGGCTTTAGACTTTTCTCTGAAGAATTCTCTATTGCCTTGTTCCAATCGTTTTTGTACTGCTTGATCAAAAGGTACAAGGGTAGCGGGGCGATAAAGCGATTGGCCAATTTGCTCGCTGAATACAAGGCTTTTTCCAGTATCTAGTGTTATTGTCTTATTAAGAAAGCTTCCATTATTAAACCATAATGGAGACGTTAGTGGACGTCTGTATAATGGATCTCCTAGTGGATAAAGCGGTCGGTATTTTGGAAAAGCAGACTTGACATATTTTGTCGTATCGGTCTTGGTCTTTGTTGTATCCTGGTTTTGAAAGTATCGGGCATAGGATGGTGTGTAAATGCCAGAAAGCATCACGCTAAAAAATGCGAGGACTAATATTTTCTTGTATTGCTGTATCAAGAGTTAAGAAAATACCTCACGCTGCTTTGAGTGCTAGTTTTATCAAATCTTCAAGGCTTATATCGCTGGAGCTTCCTTTCAAAATTTTATCTACGCTCTTCTGTGCAGCAGCTTTATTAATGCCTAGAGTTACTAACGCTGCTAGTGCCTCATTTCGTGTAGTATTTTGACGAGAAATTGGAAGATTCAGTAAGTCACCTCCAGAGTTGTCTTTACCGACCTTATCTTTCAGTTCTAATATGATGCGTTGCGCGGTCTTTGTCCCAATGCCTTTTACTCCCTGAATAGTCCCTACATCCTCACTTAATATTGCTTGCTCAACTTCCTGAGGGGTCAGTGATGAAAGTACCATTAGGCCTGTTGAAGGACCAACACCGGAGATAGATACTAAGTGTAAGAAGGTTTGTTTTTCATATATATCTGCAAAGCCGAATAAAATCTGAGCGTCTTCTTTGACATGAAAATGAGTGAAAAGTTGAATATTCTCTTGGTCCTTGATCTTTGAAAAAGTGTTGAGAGATATTTTTACTTCGTATCCAACGCCATTAATGTCTAAAATGACAAAAGTAGGGTCTTTGTGAGCCAATTTTCCCTTGAGATAAGCGAACATAGTTTTGGTTAAAGGAGCTAAAAACAAAAATGGCAAGTCTAAGTTGCCATAATGTTTAAAATTAAGAAGAATACCTTAACCTCAATCAATTGAGGATGAAATTCACTAGCTGACTCTAAAGGTAGTTAAGAGAGATTCCATTTCTCTAATTAGCTCTCTATGGTCTTCACTCGGGTGAATAACGAAGCCTTCGATATAGTAAAGCCTTTCTGTCGTTTCATCTACGAATGTGTAGCTTACAAATGTGCCTCCAACAGAGAAGTTATTCGTCTTCCAGGCACCCTTCATTTCTACCGTGTACTGATCATTGAAGTTGATGTTTCTAAAAACTGGGTCCATGTACTCCGTCTCAGTGATCATGAATGATTCTTTGTTTTCAGGGTCACCATAAATGTATTTTTTACCAACTTCATTACGCAGCTTAATAATGTTTTCATATTTGAATTCATCCTGAGAAGTATAGGGCTTGCTGTAGACAAACAGGTTTTTGCTTGGGCCGACTGCTGGTAATGCCCTTACCCACATAAAATCATCCTCTAGAATAGAAAGCTCAAAGCCAGCGGGGATTTTGATGTTGATACCCAGTCTGTCATTTACTTTTCTAAGAATCGTCTTTGATGCAGTTGACATCTTTATGGTGCTAGCCAATCGTTCCTTTTCAGCGATGTTGAAAAAGTTTTGAACGAGGGCTCTCTTTTCTTTTAAGTTTTTGATCAGTGTTGCATCGTCTTTGGCAAAAACCTGAAGGATCTTTTGACCTTTTGAGTACTTGTTTTCTGAGGTTTGCATAAATAGCTCAGGATCATTCACAATACGCTCTCTAGAGGCTTCGCTGAACGTGCCTTGCAGCCACTTGTCTGCAGCAGAAGTTCCTTCAAATGACGTAACATACACTAGATTTCGCGCCACTCTGAAGATTCTATTGAATTCGAAAGGTTCGATTACTCGAATAGTGAACATTGGTTCTGGCCTGGTAAGACCAGGTACGGTTTCGCGAAATACTTCTTTGATGGCATCCCCTAAAGCACCGTCATACTTTCTTTTATTAATGATGATAACAATTTCACCAGTTTCGCCAGAAGCATCTGGTAGGAACGATGTATTTTTCGCTTTTCCATCGCCTACTTCTTGGTCGCCTTTTTTTCCACCACAGGCAACTAGGGTTACTAAAAACAGAAGGGCAAAAACCTTTTTCATAGTCACAAATTTAGTCTATTCACAAACAAATGATTAATGAGAGGAATAACAAGTAAAATCTACTAAAAGTTTAGTTATAACGATATTCTACCCAACTCTTAGTTGCATTCCCGCTTTGATAGAATTGCTTTTAAGACTGTTGAGTTCGCGTATTCTATCGATACTTAATCCCTTGTACATACGAGAAATATCCCATAAGGTGTCACCAGGCTGGACAATATGTAGCTTGGAATCGGGGATAGGTTGATTGACCAATCTCACGGTACTTTTCTCATAAAAGTCTGGACTAGTGTAAATGTTGAGTTTCTGGCCGACTCTAATCATAGAGCCTCTAATTTTGTTCCAAGATTTGAGGTCTGCGAGACGGACGTTATGCTTTCGAGCAATGGTTCCAAGCACATCACCACTTCTTACCCGATATATCACTTTTTCTTTACCGAAGGTACCGCCGGGCATATTCTTGGCTAGCTTTTCGAATTCGGATTTGCCAGACTCGGCTTTTGCCAAGATTTGTATTTCATTCTTTATGAAATCTTCTTTATAGGCTTTCGGTATTTTAAGCTCAAAGTTTTTTGCTTGCTCAGGGATTGCTCCTTTTTTGATTTCAGGATTCAGTTGTGTTAGCGTTTCAATCGGTATTCCACTTTCTTCTGCAAACGCTTTTAAGTAAACGAACTGGTTAGTCTTCACTCTATCGAAATCGGTCGGATAGAGAGGGTCTTCAGTATAAATATTATGTACGTCAGCATATTCCATCGCATAGACTATTGCTGCGAACTGCGGGACGTAAGAACGAGTCTCTCTTGGCAGGAAGCGATACACTTTCCAAAAGTCGTTTTTATTGCCAGACCTTCTTATAGCCCTTTTTACGTTGCCAATGCCGCTGTTGTAGGCCGCCAGGGTAAGCTTCCAATCCTTAAAAACACCATAAAGCCATTTGATGTATAGACATGCAGCTTCCGTAGACTTCTCTGGGTCCATGCGTTCGTCAATGTACCAGTCGATTTTCAATCCTCTTTCGCGCGCTGTCGGAGCCATAAATTGCCAAAGGCCAACGGCCTGAGGACCAGAAGTCGCTTTTGGGTTTAAGCCTGACTCAATAATGGGCAGGTACTTGAGTTCTTGCGGTAAATCGTGCTTTTTTAAATACTTCTCAAAGATGGGGAAGTAGATTTCTTGTCGTCTTAACATTTCGCGCGTATATCCACGATCACGGACGGTAAAGTAATTGACAAATGCAGCTACGCTTTCGTTGAAAGCAATGTCTATTGTAAGATCTAGGTTGTTATAGCGCTCCTCAATACCAGCATATGGAATGTCGGGCATGTAATCATACACTTCGTACAAAGGCGTTTCTTCTTGAGCGAAAACGATCGTGAAGCAGAGACTAAGTACTAATATGATTTGGGACTTCCTCATAAACTCAAAAAGGTGTTTCTTCTTTTAATAGAGACTTCGAAATTGCAAAAAGTTTGTTTTCATCAAAAGCCCTTGACATAATTTGAATACCAATTGGTAAATTATTTGAATCGTTCCCCATAGGAATTGAAATGGCGGGGATTCCCGTTACAGATGCCTGGACAGTAAATAAGTCTGCCATATACATTTCGAGCGGACTGTCTTGGTGTTGACCTAATTTGAACGCAGTAGTTGGTGTGGTTGGTATTACGATGAAGTCAAATTCAGAAAGGATTTTTTCTGTAGCTTCTTTAATGAGTTGTCTTGCTTTTTGTGCTTTAGTGAAATACGCATCATAATAGTCAGCGCTTAATACAAACGTCCCCAGCATTATTCTTCTTTGCACCTCTGGCCCGAAGCCTTCTGTTCGTGAAAGCTTATACATAGACTCTAGGTTGGTAGTGTCTATACTCCTGTGCCCGTAATGTGCCCCATCGTACCTAGAGAGGTTCGTGCTTGCTTCTGCAGTAGTCAATATGTAGTAGGCTGGTAGTATATAGTCTAGCAGGGGAAAGTCAATTTTTTGTAGATCATGCCCTTCATTAGCAAGCGTGTCGAGTGTTCTTTGTAAGACTGATTTTACTTCTTCTTGCACACCGTCACTCGTTATGGCTTCGCTGAGGTAGGCAATTTTATACGTTTGCTTGTCTGGGTTATCGTTGAATGCTTTAACTGGTTCTGAGGAAGAGGTACCATCCAATTTGTCTTTTCCAGCAATGACGGCCAATACAGTCGCATTGTCTTCAATGGACTTTGAAAAAATTCCAATGGTGTCAAATGAAGAGGCATAGGCGAGAAGCCCCCATCTAGAAATCCGTGAATAGGTAGGTTTTAATCCAATAACACCGGTGAAGGCTGCAGGTTGTCTGACTGATCCGCCTGTGTCTGTTCCTAATGAAATCTGGCACATATCTGCTTGTACGGCAACTGCAGACCCTCCAGAAGACCCCCCTGGGACCCTCGAGTGATCAGCAGCGTTTCTTACGTTTCCATGAGCAGAGTTCTCGTTTGACGAACCCATTCCAAACTCGTCACAGTTTTGTCGGCCGATGACGATTGCATCTTCATCCAACAGTCTTTGTACTGCTGTTGCTGTTATTTGAGATTCGAAACCTTTAAGGATGTTACTACTGCCTGATACCTGATGGTCTTGATAACAGATCAGGTCTTTGATGCCAAAAATTAAGCCGGCTAACTTGCCGGCTTTGTTATGCTTTAACTTAAGGTCAATTGCTTTTGCTCGTTCTTTTGCCTCTTCAATAAAAACCTCAATGAAAGCATTCAGGTCTTTGTTGTCTTCTATGTTTTTCAGGTAGTGCTCTACAAGAGCAAGGCAAGAGACTTTCTGTAGTCTAAGGTCGTTTTGAATCTCACCGAGACGATGATAATTCTTCACTTTGGCCTTATGATTTATTTGTCAATTTCTTTACCTGCATCGTCTACCTCTTTCTTAATCTCTTTGGTAGCGTCTTTGAACTCTCTGATGCCTTTTCCAAAACCTCTAGCGAGATCAGGGATTTTCTTCGCACCAAATAATAGAAGAACGATGAATAAAATGACAAAAATCTCTGGTCCACCCGGCATTCCTAATGCTAATATTGTTTCCATGACGATGTACTTAGTTAATTATAATCAAAGGTAGTTAAAATCTCTTACCAGTTCACGTAATTCTAGTGTCTAAGTTTAGTTGATCTTTCGACCAAGCCAACTTTCTGGGTTTACCGTGTTCTTCTGGTCAAAGACTTTGAACTTAACTTCTGAAACGTCATTGTTATCGGTAAGTACTTGGCCCAAGACTTGATTGGCCTGAACTTGTTGCCCTTTTTTGACAACTACTGCCTTTAATTTGGAGTAGGCAGTAAAATACTCTCCATGCTGGATCAGTACGGTGTTACCCTGTCCTGGAATAGACATTATGGCACTGATCTTACCCGGGAAAACTGATTTTACTGAAGCATCTTTAGTGGTTTGAATGTCGATGCCTTTATTCGTGAGCATTACTGTTTTTAAGGTTGGGTGCCTGTGTTTCCCATATTTAGAGGAAACAAAACCCTCTTCTACAGGCCAGGGGAGCTGTCCTTTTTCACCTTCAAAAGCTTTGTTGATATCGGTCATGTCAACTGAGGAGGCAAGAGCTGCCAATCTCTCTGCTTCTATAATCGCGTCAATTCTATCACTTAATTCTTTTTCCGAGGTTTGTTGACGTGCCAAGTCTTGTCTAATCTTATTTTCTTGCTGCTCCAATTTTGTAACAAGCGATCTTTGTTCGTTTTGAAGGCTAGAGAGTTTTTGGTTTTCGGAGAGTTCTTCGTTGAGCAGTAGCTCTTTAGCAGATTTCTGTTCTTCTACTTCTTGAATTTGCTGATTAATACTTTCCTGTACAATTTCAATCTGTTCTACCTGCTTCTTTCTTGCTTCTCCGTATTGCTTTATATACTTCATTCGCATGAAAAGTTGGTTAAAAGTACTTGCCGCAAATAAAAATGTAAGTTGATTAAACCCAGAGCTCGTTTTTTGCGTGGCATAGATCATTTGGCCATACTCATTTTTAAGGGCCATGAGATCATCTCCCATGGAATTAATAATACTTTGATCTTCAACGATCTCTTCATCCAGAATGCTTACCTCTCCCTTAATGGCATTTAACAATGATGCACGTGACCTAATTTGATTGTTAAGTGCCCTAAGTCTTCCGAGAGAGTTGTTCTTTTGGCTCGCGGTTTGACTAAGAATCTTTTGTGTTTCAAGTATCCTATTTTGGATGTCTTGCTTTTGTTTTTCGAGTTGCTGGCGTTCTGTTTGCGCCTGAGAAAGGTCAAAGGCAAGAATGAGGAGCACTAATAAGATGGTTATTCTACTGCCGCTCATAGCGTGATGGTATATTGAAAGGGAATGATAGCGGCTTGCTTTCAATCCTTGCCCTGTTGTGTTCAATGTCAATTGTAGCTTCCTCTTTTTTTCCGTCCTTAAAATAAGTTAATATCATCATAGCCTTGTAGGCGAAGGGTTTTTCTTCCAAGAGTTGAAAGTCATTATACTTTAATTCCAACGTATTTTTGTTCTCTAAAGTACTGGCCTTTAGGTTTTCTAATCTTCTGGTTTTGGAGCTGATTCTGTTTTGGATCCTTAGCTTCCCCGCTTTCTGAGTAACAAGGAAATTATTGCTTTGCTTTGAAAGGACATCGGTATTAGACACATCTACTGGCATATCGCCCACGAGGACGGCTTGAAAAAGATCAAAGTTAAATTCAAAATTGAATCGCTCACTAAGGTCTGCAAAGCTAAAACTGTTGACTTTTTTATTGATGCGGTCGATCATTACGAGTGAATCTCTCGTGATCTTTCCCCTGAAACCTTCAATTCCTACACCATTGGTAAGCGTGAACCAAATCAGGCTGTCTTTTCTAATACGAATATTGGCCTTTGCTTTTTGCTTGTTTTCACCATCCTTGTATTTGAATTTGGTAGTCGTAGATAGGTATTCGAAATCGATCTCTTCGAGGGCTAGTTCAGCTTTTGGGTCATAACCAAAGCCTAAGAATTTCTTGCTACAACTGCTCAAGCTGAGCATGGCGCCAAAGAGTAGCAGAAAGGTGAGATATTTAATTGTATTGTTTGTTCTCAATTTTCTGTTCTAGTTTATCTGATGCACCACCCAATGTTCCAGCTGCATTCCATTGAGCTAGGGCTTCCTCTATAAGATTTAATTTAAAAAGGATATCTCCGCTGAGCTCCAATGTTTTGCCTTTCTGCTGACTAGGAAATTCGTTCAATCCTTGTGTCAGTAGCGTATTTGCTTCTGAATATTTTTTCAAATTAAAGAGTGCCTCTGCCTTTATCCTAATGATTTGAAGGTTTTTAAATTGGGTTCCCTTTAAAGAATCAATTAACCTGATGGCCTTTTGGGGATCAGATTCCGTCAATAAGTCTGCATAGGCGGTAATACTTTCTGGGTGCACCTGGTTCAGGTTTATGGATTGCTCAAATAGTTCAAGAGCCTCATTTCGATCTCCCATGTCCAGTGCTAGCGATGCTTGCTTACCAATAATCTGACTTTTTAGCATCTCATTTGACAGTGCCATGCGGCTAGCCTGGTTGAGTAGATTTTTTGCTTTATTGAATGCTCCAAGCCCTTGGTTAGCCCTGGCGAGGTAGATGTAGAAGATGGCTTGGTTAGGAAATAGGTCAAGTGCTTCTTCCGAAGCGTTCGCTAGCTTTTCCCAAGCTTCTCGCTGATACTCATAAGCAAGAACCTTATTCCATACTTTAAAATCACCTGGCTGTAATTTGGTTAGCCTTTTGAAATAGCCAATTGCTTTATTTTCAAAGTTATTTTTTTGATCGCCTGTGGCATTCTGAGCTAGCTTAGTGTATAAAAGCCCTCCATTTTCTATCACAATAGGTTCGTTAGGGTAATCTCTATCCATTGCTGATTGGAGACTATCGATGAAGTCGACTTTGCTATTGAGGTCACCTGAAAAAACAGCTTGTCCAAGTAGCAATGTCTTCATGCTTAAGTTTGCTTCAGGGTCTCCATGCACAGTAAGGATCAATTCTTTTTGTTTTTCTGTAGACCCAGCGCGCTGATAATTCTCCGCGAGCAGTAAAATGAGCTCGTTCGTTTTTAACTCATTTTCTTCTAACAATGCTATGGACTCTGTAACCCCATCATTTTCAGATAAGGTAAAGGCGTATTTATAGAAGATCTCAGAGTTATTAGGGTTCTCCCTAAAAAGGAATGCTAAATACTTGATGGCATCCTTGTCTTTCTTTGCTTTAAGCAGAAGGTTAATTTTTCTAGATTTTTGATCTAAACTAAGCCCGATTACTTCGGCTTGATCTAAAATATCTATGGCTTTATCGAGTTTATTTAGTTTTTCATACACCTCAGTAACCTCAATGAGGTAGGCATTGTAGTTCGTTGCATTGGCCAACATTAAGTCATAGTACTGTGCTGCACCAGCAAAGTTTTGACTTGCCTTTTGTAGTTGAGCAGCTAATACATAGTAATACTTATTGTCTTGCTGTAGTTCTATGGCTTTGTCAATGGCAGTTAAACCTGCAGCATGATCTCCTAATATTAGATTAACCTCTGCCATTTTGAAATGTGCAGCATGGTTTTCTTGGTCTACTTCTAATGCTTTTTCTAAAAAGGCGATTGATCTTTTATAGTCTTCCAACAAAAAGAACTTTTGAGCTTCTATCAGCATGAACTCAGAATTTGCCCTTTCATAAGGAGTGAGTTCTTCCTTAAGGTTTAGTTCTCCAGCCTTCTTTTTCTTTTGGGCCAATCCTTTGGATGGAAGGGCGACAAGAAAAATGGTGAGCAGCGATATGGTGGCGAATGACTTCAACAAAGGCAAGTACGGAAGAAACGAATAAAGTAGGGCTTAAGTTTAGAGAATTCTGTGCGTTGAGACTTTCGGAGCTATGATGATTTGTAATTGATTTTTCTTCCCTCAAAGAAAAACATAGTTCCTGTGAAAACTGCGGTTATCAAAAGCTTGACTCCATAGGATAGCCATTTGGTGTCCATTTTTATTAAGTCAACTCCATAAATTATCAGGATTGCTATTATTAAATAGCCAAATAAGGGTTTGAAGTTATAAGGGATCGGAAATGTCTTTTTTCCTTTTAGATAACATAATAGACTCATGACACCATAGCACACCAAGGCGGTTACGGCACTACCATAGTATCCGATTTCTTTTATTAGCAATAGGTTGCCAAGCAGCGTAATGATGGCGCCAATAAGTGCATAATACGTTCCGTAAATAGTCTTGTCAGTGAGTTTAAACCAAACACTCAGATTTACATAGACTCCGTAAAAGAGCTTCGCAATCAACAGAATTGGCAATACAAAGAGCGCTTCTTTGTAGGTGTCGTTTCTAAGGAATACATCGCCTATGAGCTCTGTGTTTAAGGCTACAGCTACTAGTACGACTATATTGAAAACAACAAAGTAATGCATGATCCTTGCGAAAAGGGCAGGGGCTTCTTTATTCTCGGCATGGCTGAAGAAAAAGGGTTCTGCAGCATATCGGAATGCCTGAATCCCAAGCATCATAACAACACTCAATTTGAATGCTCCACTAAAAACACCAAGTGCATCGTCACCAGAAATACCTAAGTCTTCAGGAAAAACGTGCTTTAGTATAAGTGCGTAGCCTTGTTCATTAAACATGCCACCAAGACCCATTAAAAAGATTGGCAGGGCATAAACCAGCATTGGCTTGAAGGTTGACCAATGAATCGACAACTTAATTTGCAGCAGTTGCTTCCATAACAATGGTAGATATAGCAGGTTGGCCAAAAGATTGGCTATAAATATGTAACCAATACCGAGTGATGGGTTATAGAATTTGTTAACCGTTTCCTGAAGCCCGATTAAGTATTTACCAGCTGATATATCTGGCAATACCATGATGAAAAGTAGGTTGAGAATGATCGTTGTAGAAATAACACTCACTTTAATGAGTGCGAATTTCAGCGCTTTTTGCTCTAGCCTCAATTTTGCAAACGGTATGGCTATTAGACCATCAATGAAAAGTATGGCAGCCATGTACTGTACATATTGCTGCTCGACTCCATTGCCGAGCGCATTTGCTATTTGATCAGATAGCAAATAAATCAGAGCAGAGAAGAAAGCTGATGTTGATAAAACAGCTGTTGCAGTGCTATTGTAGGCTTCTTTTGCGTTTGTCTTATTGCTAAACCGGAAGAATGCAGTTTCCATTCCGAAGGTATAAACGATTAGGCAGAGCGCTACATAAGCATATAGTTCCGTAACTGCACCGTACTCGCTTCTTACTAGCCGGTCAGTCCAAATAGGTAATAATAGAAAATTGAGTACTCGACCGAGTATACTGCTTATTCCGTAATAGGCCGTTTGGCCAGCGAGTTTCTTAATTTGGCTCATAAAAAAAGGGAGGCTTACTCTCCCTTGAACACAGGTTTTCGTTTTTCTAAAAATGCTGATGTGCCTTCTGCGAAGTCTGTTGTTTTCGTGCAGGCCGCAAATCCATTGGCCTCGGTTTGATAGCCATTTTCTTGCTCATTATTAACTGCATTGATACAATCAATAACTAGTCCTATAGCCACTGGAGCTTTAGAAATAACTTTATTCAAGATTTCTTCACATTTTGCTAACGCTTCCGTTGGAGACTCCAGCACATAATTAATCAATCCTAAGTCTAACGCTTGATTTGCATTAATCATATCCCCAGTCATGCATAATTCGAATGACTTTGCTTTTCCAATCAATTGCGTCAAACGCTGGGTGCCACCATAGCCAGGAATTACGCCAAGGTTAACTTCTGGTTGGCCAAAGCGAGCGTTTGCTGTTGCTACTCTCATATGGCAGGCCATTGCTAATTCGCAACCACCACCTAATGCAAATCCATTCACCAATCCTATGACTGGTTTGTGGCAGTTCTCTATTGAGGTGAAAACTTCTTGTCCGCTTTCAGCAAATTTCCGAGCGTTAAGCTCATTGAGCTCTGCGATTTCAGAAATATCGGCTCCTGCAACAAAGGCTTTTTCTCCAGAACCAGTGATAATGACTCCTTTTATAGAGCTGTCATCATAGATTTCTTCAAATGCTATTTTAATATCCTCAATGGTTTGAAGGTTTAAAGCATTGAGTTTATCTGGTCTATTTATGGTTAAGTGGGCAATTCCACCTTTATTTTCAAATAGTATGTTCTGATAATTCGCCATGATTTGGGTTGAGCTTGAATTCAAAGATAACAGTCAGGATAGAATTGTAAAACTATGCTATTGATCCTGAATATTTTCCATTCATAAACAATGTTTCAAAATGGAGCTTTACAATTTCGAATATGAGCAGATGGTGCTTACATTTGCCGTCAAATTTAGGAGGTAAAGATTAATTAGTTATGAGTGAACAAACAAGAATTACTGTTGCCCATGGGGATGGGATAGGTCCAGAGATCATGGATGCTACTTTGCGCATAATGAATGCTGCTGAAGTTGGATTGACGTATGATACAATTGAGATTGGTGAGCAGGTCTATAAATCTGGTCATAAGTCTGGTATCAGTCCAGAGTCATGGGAAACCCTCCGTGGTAATAAAATATTCTTGAAGGCTCCTATTACTACTCCTCAGGGTGGTGGTTATAAGAGTTTGAACGTGACAATCAGAAAGTCTCTTGGACTTTATTCTAATGTGCGTCCATTCAGAGCATACGTACCGTATGTACCGTCACATTTTCCTGATATGGACATCGTGATTGTTCGCGAAAACGAAGAAGACCTCTATGCAGGTATTGAGCATCAACAAACAACCGAGGTTGTTCAAACATTGAAGTTGATATCTCAACCTGGAAGTGAAAAAATTATTCGTTATGCCTTTGAATATGCTCGGGCTTATGGTCGTAAGAAGGTGACTTGTATGACTAAGGATAACATTATGAAGCACACCGATGGTATGTTTCACAATATCTTTAACGAAGTCAGATTAGAATATCCTGAAATTGAATCCGATCACTGGATCATTGACATTGGGTCAGCTGTTGTTGCTGCGAGACCAGAGTCTTTAGATGTTGTTGTCACGTTGAACCTTTACGGAGATATTATTTCTGATATCGCTGCTGAAGTTGCTGGGTCAGTTGGGATGGCTGGTTCTTCTAACGTAGGCATGTCACATGGTATGTTCGAGGCAATCCACGGTTCTGCACCTGATATTGCGGGTAAGGATATCGCGAATCCTTCAGGTTTGCTGAATGGAGCAACGATGATGTTGGTACAGTTAGGGAAAGCGGATAAAGCGGAACTTATTCAGAATGCTTGGTTGAAGACTTTAGAAGATGGAATTCATACGGGTGACATCTATAGAGAAGGACAAAGTGTTAAGAAGGTAGGAACCAAAGAATTTGCTAATGCAGTAATCGAGAGATTAGGACAGAAGCCTACGAAATTGAGCCCTGTTAAGTACAATGGAGACGTTTCTATCACAGTAAACATTGAAGAAAAACCTGCCAAGAAGAAAGAACTAGTGGGAGTAGATGTTTTCATCGATTGGAGAGAAGACGGTAGAAACCCTGATGTTATTGGCGACCGTTTGTTGAATGAGGCTTCTACAGCTAATTTGAAACTTAAACTGATTTCAAACCGTGGTGTACTGGTTTATCCTGGCGGGATGGCGGAGACTTTTAAAACGGATCACTGGAGATGTAGGTTCACAAATCCTGAAGGTAAGATTTTGAATAATTCAGATGTTCTTGAATTACTGAAAAGCGTTCAAGACAACGGATTTGACTTTATTAAAACAGAGCACCTATATCACTTTGATGGCGAGAGAGGCTACTCTTTGAGTCAAGGAGAATAATTGATTTAGAGATTAAATAGAAAAGGGGCGCAAGCCCCTTTTTTAATTCTCAAAAGTTGAGAGGACGTAGGTTCCCGAGTCTTTCAAGGGGTATTCGCTCCCGTTTAATTCAGCTATAATGTCAAATGAAATCTGCCATTGATTGGCTGATATCTTTTGACCAATAACCTCCTTTTTTAGCAGGGTAACGGGTTGTTCGAAGTAGCAGAAGCATGAACGAACATAGAACAGTTCAATTCCTGAGGTTGAGACATCATCGCCAGTGCTAATGTTAAACTCCGTAGTAGTAGCCGGAATTTCTATCCAAAAGAGCTCTATTAACTCATCATCAGCAACATTTTCTTCATCTGGATGCTGATAGGAAAACTGAATAGCCGTTTTATTTCCATATCCCACCAATACGTTGGCTCCAGAATTCTCAGTGGGTAGCGTTAGTGCGATATTTTCGTAGAACAGGCGACCTATCCTGCCGTCATTCTCACCGTTACAAGAGACAAGGGCTAGGGATAAAATGGATAGAAAGAGGACTTTTTTCATGTTTTTGACTTTTCTTTTTAGACCATGAAAAGATCCAAAAGGTTGGAGTGGCTGCGATTTTTTATGAAACTAGTGCTCAAATGCTACAATAAGGTTGTCTTCAGGAGTAAGAGTTCATCATCGATCATTTGTCCTCAACTACACTTAAGCAAACTAAGCCTCATCAAAGTCGCTTAACAGCGAGGGCAGGTTTTGAAGTATATCATTCGTCATCTTATCTAAATCATAACTTGGTGCCCAGCCCCAGTCATTTCTTGCCACCGAGTCATCGATGCTATCTGGCCATGAGTCAGCGATCTTTTGTCTGAAGTCAGGTTTGTAAGTCGCAGAGAATTCGGGGATTTGCTTCTTAATTGACTCAACCATCTTCGTTGGAGATAAACTAATGGCCGCAACGTTATAACTGGACCTAACTTTGATTTGCTCAGCAGGTGCTTGCATTAGATCTAGCGTAGCTTTGATGGCATCGCTCATATACATCATTGGCAAGTAAGTGTCTTCCGATAGAAAGCATTCGAAAGGTTCATTTCTCAATGCCTTGTGATAGATTTCTACGGCATAATCAGTTGTGCCGCCACCTGGCAAAGACTTATACCCAATCAAGCCAGGGTAGCGAAGACTCCTTACATCCACACCATACTTTTCAAAATAGTATTCACACCATCTTTCGCCAGCGAGTTTACTAATTCCATAGACGGTATTCGGGTCCATGACAGTATCTTGTGGAGTATTTGCTCTTGGCGTTGTAGGACCAAAGACGGCAATCGAACTTGGCCAGTAAATTCTTAAGTTTTTCTCTTTGGCCAACTCGAGTACATTAAGTAGCCCAGTCATATTGAGGTTCCAAGCCCATTGAGGGTTTTCCTCTCCTTTTGCAGAAAGTATGGCTGCTAAGTGATAAACCTGCGTGATAGTGTGATTTTCAACGATCGTTTTTAGCTGATCGGCATTCATCACATCTAATTGCTCGAAAGCAAAATCCGCAATGGCCGCATTCGGTTTGGAAATATCTGATGCAATTACATTGCTATTGCCAAACAATTTACCGAGTTCGTTGGTCAATTCTGAACCGAGTTGCCCACAGGCTCCAATCACTAAAATTTTCTCCATTAGTTTCTATTTCTTGGGATGCAATATTAATTAAACAGCTCAACATGTAAAACGTTTGCAGGACTAAAGGTTCGTTGTTCTACATCTTATATATTTGTGGTGTCATGGAAGAGATGAGTTTCAATGATTATTTAGCAAAAAAGAAAATCGACCAACAGGCCTTCGCCAAAGGTGAGCCGAGTCGATTCGAAGAACTCAAAACCCTCTTCGATCAGGTCCATCCTGATAGTTTTACGGCACAGAAGCTCTTTTTGATCAATAAGACGAGGAGAGCGTATCCGCTAAAAGAGGAGGCCGTAGAAAAAGAAGTGAAGAAACCCATGATGAGACCGAAAATAGCAAGACCTAAAACAAACTAAGATGTACGATAAACTAAAGCCACAGCTGGAAGCAGAAATTCAATCCATTAAAGATGCTGGACTTTATAAGCAAGAACGTGTAATAATAACTCCACAAGCGGCAGATATTAAAACCGATGATGGAAGAGAAGTCATCAACTTCTGTGCAAATAACTATTTGGGTTTGTCGTCTCACCCGAAGGTGGTAGAAGCTGCGAAAGCAGCCATAGATACGCATGGCTTTGGTATGTCATCAGTTCGATTCATCTGTGGTACACAAGACATTCATAAAGAACTCGAGAAAAAGATTTCAGAGTTTTTGGGTACAGAAGATACCATCTTATACGCTGCTGCATTTGATGCGAATGGCGGTGTGTTTGAGCCATTGTTTGGGGCAGAGGATGCCATAATCTCGGATTCATTGAATCATGCCTCTATAATCGATGGCGTGCGACTTTGTAAAGCAATGCGGTTTAGATACAAGAACGCAGACATGGCTGATTTAGAAGAGCAACTGAAAGCTGCAGACGCCAAAGGAGCAAAGCAGAAAATCATCGTTACCGATGGTGTCTTTTCTATGGATGGTACAATCGCCCCTTTAGATAAAATCTGTGACCTAGCCGATCAATACAATGCCTTAGTAATGACAGACGAGTGTCATTCTACAGGCTTTATGGGCAAAACGGGTAGAGGTGTGCACGAGCATCACAATTGCATGGATCAAGTAGACATTATTACTGGTACACTAGGTAAGGCATTGGGTGGGGCATCTGGAGGTTTCACTTCTGGAAAAAAGGAAATTGTTGAGCTATTGCGTCAACGTTCAAGACCTTATTTGTTCTCAAATACATTAGCACCCTCTATTGTAGGTGCTTCTATCGCAGTATTTGACATGTTGTCAGAGACAACATCTTATAGAGATAAGCTTGAGGAGAATACGAAATACTTCCGTGAGCAAATGACAGCTGCTGGTTTTGATATCAAGCCAGGAGAACACGCCATTGTACCTATTATGCTTTATGATGCGGTGCTATCTCAAAAAATGGCCAGTCTTATGCTAGAAAAAGGTATTTACGTCATCGGTTTTTACTTCCCTGTAGTGCCAAAAGAGCAAGCACGTATTCGAGTTCAAATCTCTGCTGGGCATGAAAGACATCATTTAGATAAGGCCATTGCCGCGTTTATAGAAGCAGGTAAAGAATTGGGGGTTATTTAGAAGTAACCTCAAGTGGTTCACTCTCTTCAGCTTCGGTTTCATCAGGAAAAACTTCTTTTTCCTGATGGTACTTGTTGATTCTCTTTCTGATTTCTGGAATAGAAAGATTGCTGTCAATTACTCCGTTTCGGGCCAAAGACATTTGTCCGGTTTCTTCTGAGATGGTTAGTGTCAGTGTATCCGTGGCCTCTGACATGCCCATTGCAGCTCTGTGGCGCATGCCGAACTGTGCAGGCAGATCACGCTCACTCACAGGTAATATACACCTAGAGGCTCTAACTTTTCCTTGGTAAACAATTACAGCACCATCATGCAGAGGGCTGTGCTTATTAAAGATAGAAATCAGTAAACGCTTTGAAATGAACGCGTCCATGAAGTCTCCAGAGTCGACATAAAATTTCAGTTCAGAATTTTTAGAGAAAACAATCAGGGCTCCTGTATTCGTACTTGAAAGGACTTTTGCAGCTTCAATAATTGGTGTGATGTTGAAAGACTCTTTTATTGTTCTTTTCTTCCATATCATCATGGATTGTAAAAAGTCGTTTTGCCTAAAAGTCGTCTTGCCAAGAATGAGAAGAAACTTCCGGATTTCTGGAGAGAAGATTATAATAGCAGCGAGTACTCCTACCCCCATAAATTGGCCTAGGATTCCTGCAAGGAGCTCCATTTGCGCAGCTCTGACAACAAGATATGTTAGGTAAAGCACAAGAAAACCGATTAGCACCCTAACAGCGACACTTCCTTTAAGCAGCTTATACACTTGATAGAGTAGTACACTAACCAATAGAATGTCCATGATGTCAATCCATCTTACGTCTAGAAACCCTATTTTGAATACGTATATCAACCTTTGTATGCTTGGTAAAGCTTTATTGTTTCTGCGGCTTCTTTCACATCATGAACCCTCAATATAGAGGCTCCATTCATAAGAGCAGCCATGTTTAATGCTGTAGTTCCGTTGAGTGCTTCTTGCGCAGTACTATCAAGCCTTTTGTAAATCATAGACTTTCTTGATAGACCAGCAAGTATTGGAAGCTTCAATCTTTTAAAATAACCCAAATTCCGAAGGATATCATAGTTCTGCTCAATGGTTTTTGCAAAGCCGAAGCCAGGGTCTATAATTATGTCTGCAACTCCGAGGTATTTAAGTGTTGAACACTTGATTGAAAGTTCGGCAGTAATGTCGTTTAATAGATGGTCATAATCGGTTAATGTCTTCATTGTTTCGGGAGTGCCTCGCATGTGCATTAAGATATAGGGCACCTTTAATGAAGCTACTGTTTTAAACATTTGATCATCTAAGTTACCTCCTGAAACATCGTTGACTAAAGAGGCCCCTGCAGAAACAGCTGCCTTAGCGACTACCGATCTGAAGGTGTCAATGGAAATATAAGCGTCAGGAAAAGTCTTATGGATTGCTTCTATTGCTGGAAGGACTCTTTCCAGTTCGGTCTCTATTGAGATAGCATCAGCCCCTGGTCGTGTGGAATATCCTCCAATGTCAAGTATGAAAGCGCCTTCCTTAAGCATTTGGCCAGCCTTCACGATAATATCCGCTAAAGAGGTTGTGCGACTGCCTTCGTAGAAGGAGTCTGGGGTGACATTTAGAATCCCCATAACCTTTGGTGTGTCAAGTGACACCAGATTTCCCCTGAGATTCAATGTGCTTTTAACACTAAATAAGTTATCTTTCGCTTTCAAGAACTGTGCTAATTTTTAAATAAGTAATTGCTTTGGAGGAACAAACTGTAGGCGAATATAAGCAAGTTATTAAGGCCTGTAAAGACATATTTTTGAAGAAAACTCAGGATTATGGTACTGCGTGGAGGGTACTCAGATTACCTTCAATTACAGATCAAATTTTTATAAAAGCGCAACGCATTCGGTCTATTCAAGAGAAAGGCGCTCAAAAGGTAGATGATGATATTTCAGGGGAATTTATTGGGATTATCAACTACTGTGTCATCGCTTTAATTCAAATGAATCTGACTGATGCTGATGCTATGGAAATGGCTGTTGGGGACCTTGAGCCACTCTATGATAAACACGTTAACGAAACGATGGAGCTTTTAATGAATAAGAACCATGACTATGGTGAAGCTTGGCGAGACATGCGGGTGGCGTCAATTACAGATATCGTATTAATGAAACTCTTGCGCGTTAAGCAGATTGAAGACAACGAAGGAAAAACAATAATCTCAGAAGGCATTGATGCCAATTATATGGATATGATCAACTATGCCGTTTTCTGTATGATTCTAATGGGACTAGCTAAATCATGAAAATATTAAACACAATAGCGCGCTACATTGTAGGAGGCTTATTCATTTTTTCGGGACTAATAAAGGTGAATGATCCCGTTGGAACACAAATTAAACTGGAAGAATATTTTTCTGTTTTTGCAGTCGATATCGCACCATTTTTTGAGTCGCTTAAGCCAATATCACTCTTCCTATCTATGCTACTATCAACCCTCGAGGTTGTATTGGGTGTTGCGCTACTTTTTAAATACAGAGAGAAGCTAGTGACAAAATTATTGTTAGCAATGATCGTATTCTTTACGTTTCTAACCTTCTATTCAGCTTATTTCAATAAAGTGACTGATTGTGGTTGCTTTGGTGATGCCATTAAGCTAACGCCTTGGGAGTCATTTATTAAGGACATCGTGCTTTTGGTATTTATCGTTGTCCTCTTTATTAATAGGAAGAAGAATCAGCTTAAAGAAGGCCTAGTTAAAACTGTTGTGGTTGCCGCTTCTCTGGCTTTCTGCTTGATCGTAGCCTTTTGGTCTGTGAACCACTTGCCAACAATAGACTTTAGAGCTTATAAGGTAGGTACAAGTATTCCAAACGACATGTTGCCTCCGGCAAACGATCCTGGAATAGTTCCTAAAATCACAAATTTTGCGATTTATGGTGATGAATCGGATTATACGGCTGAAGTACTGACTGGTAACAAACTGTTAGTTGTTGTTCATGAGACAGAAAAAACTGATGCAGACGCGTATGTGATGCTCAACAGTTTAATAAGTGCCTTAGGAAATCAAGTGGAGGTTGTTGCAATTACCGCTTCTTCAGGGCCGCAGTTCGAAGCGCTAAGACATGAAGTGCAATTGGCCATTCCATATTATTATTCTGATAAGACTTTACTTAAAACTATGGTGAGGTCTAATCCCGGTTTAGTATTACTCAATAATGGTCAGGTCATGAAGAAATGGCATTACAATGATGTTCCTGATGCGCTAGAGCTTCTATCTAACCTAAATTAATGAACATCAAGAATGGCATCTTTTTAGTCGGCCTTGCTGGGTCAGGTAAGTCTACTTTGGGGCGTGCATTGGCGTCCAAATTAGGTTTTCAATTCATTGACTTGGATAATGAAATTGAGAAAAAGGAAGGGATGACTATTCCTGAGATTTTCCAAAAGTGGGGTGAGGGTCAGTTTCGAATTTTTGAAAGAGAGACTCTACATCAATTGATTGCCGTTGAAGATAGTTTTGTGTTGGCAACTGGAGGTGGAACTCCATGTTATCATTTCAATATGGATGCCATGAACGAGGCTGGCAAAACAGTTTACCTTGATGTCGCGCCTGGAGATTTAGCGCTCAGGATTATTGAAGATGGAGTAGAAGGTAGGCCGATGTTCACAAGCTATGATCATGTAGACCTTATCCAAGAAATCAGAGAGATGAAGTCGATGAGAGAAGAGTACTATGAACAAGCCAAAATAAAAATTAGAGATAATAAGATTTCCGTAGAAACCATTATCTCTAACCTTAATTCAATTGATGCCTAGAAGTTAAGCCCCAAGCTTATCCTTGCGTTAGTTAGCTTATTCTCAATGTTTGCGGTAGGTCCAGTGCCATCTACAAAAGCGTAAGATGTAAAGGAGTCAGTAAAACTCGTCTGGGAGTATGAAAAGTCAAAGAAGTATCTCCCAAGGTTTAATCCAACTCCACCAGAGACTACAGTCTGGGACCTATCAATCCCGTCTAAAGCATCATTTGTGGGGTCGCCAATAGCGGCATAGCCCGCTCGAAACCTGAAAATATCATATCTGTACTCAGCCCCTAGACGAACATTTGTTACCGACTCATAAACGTTCTCTATGGTACGGTTATCGCTGTCAGCATTAAAATCGAAAGAAGTTACGTTTGCATTTGAATAGTTGAGGTGCTCAATGTCTGCTGTAATAAAACCGTTCTTTCCAAGGAAGAAAGCCACTCCAGCATTGATTTTTGTAGGGGTTCTTAACTCAAAGTCAGAAACAAACACATCCGTCTGAGTTTGCAGGAGGTTCAAGGTAGTATCTTCTAGGATGACTCTATTTCCATTATCAAGAAAGGTCGAGGCATCAAATCTATTCCAGAGAGATTGATATATAGCATCGCTCTCCTCACTAAAATTGTACCAAGTAGGGGAGGTGATTGAAACTCCAAAGCGTATTTGATCTATTGGTCTCACGATCACTCCTACATTTGCATTAAAGCCGGTGCCTGAAATATCTAACAGTTCATCTATGCTAAATGACGTGAGCACAGTTCCAGAGAAGTTTTCAGTGAAGATTCGACTGAAATTATAGTCTGCAGATAGAATGCCAATGCCGGCCCCTATGTATATCTTATCATTATAATTACCACCAAAGGCGATATTGATCTGATCAGTAAAACCTGTTCTAACAATTTGCTCTTGCTGTACTGGAAACCCTTCTACTGGCGATAGGTAGAAATCCTCTGCGCCCGGCAAAGGGTTAATCAAGAAGTGATCATAACCAACGTTCTCTATACCGCTCAGTTCCCATGGAAAAAAGCCATCGGCTCGGTCTAGCATGGCGTCAATAATAGAGTTGTTATCATTTTGTCCTGAATAGCTAATGCTTTGTCTGAAGTCATTCACTCGGTTAAACGTAATCGCCAATGATCCACCTCTCCACCTACCCGGAGCCAAATCCCTTTTATTAAAATTTACAACTAAGCCTAGGTTAGAAATATCCAAGTTTGAATTTTCATTATTAGTTCCTCTTCCCAAGAAGTCTGAACTGAGCTTGTTGAAGTTGAAGCCAGGTGTAAAAACGAATTGTGATCTATTATAAAATCCTAAGCCTGCTGGATTGAGGATTGCCGAACTCATGTCTCCACCAAGTACAGAGCCCGAACCACTGAGCCCTGCGATTCTAGCTGTTCCAACTTGATTCAATTGGCTAAACCTTAAGGCATCCTTATAGTAACCAAAAGCACCTGATTGAACCTGGGCATTCGCTCCAAAGTGTAGGCAAAGCGTTGCCACGCCTACGAACATAAGCTTTAATGTGTTTTTCATCTTCTAAGTTTTGTTGTTTACTACTTGCCGCCTCTACCGCCACCGCCACCTGAGCCTGACCCTCTTCCTGAGCTCGAGCCTGATGATGATCCTCTACTAGAAGAACTTGAGCTTCCACTGCTTCTTGACGAACTTGAACTTACTGAGCGAGAAGAAGAGCTTGAGCTTCTTGAGCTTGAAGTCCCTCTTGAAAATCCGTTAGACGAGGATGACCTCGAACTGCTTCTTGAGACTCCTCTAGCGCTTGATGGGCTAACTCTTGAAGAAGACCTAGAAGAAGAATTCCTATTAAAAGACACTCCATTTGTAGTGTTTCTACTTGATGTACGTCCAGCGTTAAAAGCTGGGTTACTTCGCGAAGTCCTAGAAGTCACTGCATTTCTGCTGCTTCTACTTGAACTAGTCGCTACTCTCGAAGAAGAGCGACTAGAAGTTCTCGAATCATTGAACCTGTAAGCATCTGTTCTCACACGATTAGAAACCGAGCCAGCCACTTGGCTACTTGAACTTACCCTTCCAGTTCTTGAGGCTCTGTTATCAACGGAACTCCTTGAGAGTCTTGATGTACCTGCAGCTGACGCTAATCTTTGAGACCTAGTTTGAGCTACTCCACTGGAAGCATCTGATCTTACACTGGCTACAGAAGTGGATGCTATTCTACCACCGCGCGTAATGCTTCTGTTGTTATTGGCTACTATGACTTCTCCCCTATAGATATATTGATTACTGAAAATTGGAGGGCAGTAGAAATTATTACCAAATCCGAATCCAGATCCCCAGCCTCTATTCCAGCGATTGAAACCATTTCTTCTGCCCCAAATGGAGCCACGATAGAAGAAAGGGTCAAAGAAAGGGTCATATCCGAAACCTCCACCAAAAAACGGATCATTAAACCAGCCAAAGCCACCTCCACCAAAAAACGGATCGTTAAACCCAAAACCTCTACCAAAGAACGGGTCGTTAAATCCGAAACCCCTACCAATTCCTATGGATACATTAAAACCAGGATTAAAGAAGCCATTGCCGAAGTTATTGCCGAACCTATTACCACCGAAAGTCGACATGGAAGTTCTGTCAATCCTGCCATTACTAGCAGTGATGTAGCGATCCATTCTAGTGCTATTCCCTGTATAATATTGATCGTACCAAGCCAGTCTAAACTCAAAGTCGTTGTTCACAAGGTTATTGAAATATCCTCTGTTCCACTCTTCAGCCCAGTCTACAGGTAATGCATAAGTGGAAAGCATCTCATTTTCGTAGTCCCAAATGAAGTCATCATAATTCAAGTCATCTGCTCTGGCAACCCTAGGCTCAACTTCACCTTCAACAAAATACTCAACCTGTTTTTTGTCACTATTACTATAGCGGCTCAAAAGTGCTGGATCTACTGATGCCTTAGATTGGTTTGATAACGTAATTATGTTAGCCGCTTCAGCTTCTTGCACTGCTACGGGCTTCGCGACAAGCTGCGGGGCTACTTTCCTATCTGCCGATGTGAAATAAACATCGTCATACTCCGAAGATTGTTGGAACTGACCTGGTGAACATGCAAACACCGCTAACATACTTAGTGGTGCCATTAATAATTTAAGATGAATTCGACTTTTCATGGCTTTCCTTTCTGGCTTAATTACTTAACGTCTATTTATCGTTTTTGGTCGAGAAAATATCCGAAAACTATATATTTGTTGGATATTCTAACAACGCTAAAAGAGCAAGGATCATACCAAATCTTATAATATGAGTAAAGGATTGCCGAAAAGGAGTGAGGATTATTCGTTGTGGTACAACGAACTTGTAAAAAAAGCCGATTTGGCTGAGAATTCAGCGGTAAGAGGTTGTATGGTGATAAAGCCCTATGGCTACTCTATCTGGGAGAAAATGCAAGCTGAGATTGACCGTATGTTCAAAGAGACAGGTCATTCAAATGCTTACTTTCCGCTATTTATTCCCAAATCCTATTTGAGTAAGGAAGCTGACCATGTTGATGGTTTTGCCAAGGAATGTGCTGTTGTTACTCATTATCGTCTAAAGAATGATGAGGACGGTAAAGGAGTAGTTGTTGATCCAGATGCTAAGCTAGAGGAGGAATTGATTGTTCGTCCAACATCAGAAACAATTATATGGAGTACCTATAAAAACTGGGTCCAGTCCTATCGCGACCTACCCATATTAGTAAATCAATGGGCTAATGTGGTCAGATGGGAAATGAGAACCAGGTTTTTTCTAAGAACAACTGAGTTCTTATGGCAAGAAGGACATACTGCGCATGCTACCACGCAAGAGGCGATTGATGAGTCTGTGCAAATGATGAATGTCTATGCACAGTTTGCTGAAGAATTCATGGCACTTCCAGTTGTTAGAGGAATTAAGTCTGAGAGCGAAAGATTTGCGGGGGCAGTTGAAACTTACTGTATCGAAGCATTGATGCAAGATGGGAAAGCACTTCAGGCAGGTACCTCTCATTTCTTAGGCCAGAATTTCGCGAAAGCCTTTGATGTTAAGTTCGCTACTAAAGAAGGTAAGCAAGAATTCGTTTGGGGTACGTCATGGGGGGTTAGTACTCGTCTCATGGGTGCTTTAATTATGGCACACTCTGATGACCAAGGATTAGTATTGCCGCCAAAACTAGCACCAATCCAAGTTGTAATTGTTCCCATATATAAAGGAGAAGATCAACTGAAGGCAATTGGTGTAAGAGCTGACGAGATTATTGCTTCACTTAAGGCAGTAGGCATCAGTGTGAAGTTTGACGATAGGGATACCTATAAACCAGGATTCAAGTTTGCCGAATGGGAGTTGAAAGGTGTTCCAGTCAGAATAGCCATCGGACAGCGTGATATGGAAAATAACTCTGTTGAAATTGCCCGAAGAGATACTGGCGTTAAAGAGACTTTCAGTTTAGCTGACGACCTGACTGCTAAGATCAGTGGGTTGATGGATGAAATTCAAGAGTCGATTTATAATAAGGCCTTCAGCTTCAGGGCTGATAATACTCGTCCAGTAGATACTTATGATGAGTTCAAAAAAGTACTGGAAAAGGAGGGTGGATTTATTTCGGCACACTGGGATGGTACTGCCGAAACGGAGGAGAAAATCAAAAACGAAACCAAAGCTACGATAAGATGTATTCCAATAGACGCGATAGCAGAGGAAGGTGTCTGTATCTACTCTGGCAAGCCATCTAAAAGAAGAGTTCTTTTTGCGAAAGCATACTAAGCTTCATTCGTTTTATTGGTATATTAGGCTATTAACCTATTAGAATTATGGACGGTTGGTTAGCTATTATTGTACTTATCCTAGTGGGACTCGTTCTCATCTATCTTGAACTCATTTTTGTTCCTGGAACCACTATACTCGGGTTGCTAGGTCTAGCATTAACGGGAATTGGTGTTTATATGGCGTATGAGAGACATGGAGTCACGTCAGGTTCAGTCGTCTTGGTAGGTTCATTGCTTATTACGATAGGAGCCTTAGTCTGGAGTTTTCGTTCTAATGCTTGGAGTAAGTATTCGCTCAAGGGAAGGAACGAGTCTAAGGTGAATGAACACTACAACGATGACCTTCAGGTAGCAATGAGAGGGCTGGCTGTATCGGATTTAAAACCTATAGGAAAAGCCGAGTTTAATAATAAAGCGTACGAAGTCGCTTCACATGGACACTTGATAGAATCAGGTACTGAGGTGGAGATTATAAGACTTTCAGGAAATAAAATCATTGTAGAATCAATAAATACCTAAATCAATGGGAGAATATACTACCCTTATAGCCGTCATAGCCGGTATCATTGTACTCTTTGTTTTCTTGTACTTTGTACCAGTCAATCTATGGATTACAGCACAGTTTTCGAATGTCCGTATTGGACTTTTAGAACTAGTCTTTATGAGGATTAGGAAGGTGCCACCTAGCATTATTGTTAAGGAAATGATTACTGCTCGAAAGGCGGGTTTGGATGTGCAAACCGAAGAATTAGAAACACATTATCTGGCAGGCGGTAATGTTTCCTCTGTTATTAAAGCTTTGATTTCTGCCGATAAGGCTAATATTACATTAGGATTCAAGCAAGCTACGGCTATTGACTTGGCTGGCAGAGAAGTATTTGAGGCTGTTCAGATATCAGTGAACCCTAAGGTGATTACAACGCCTAAGGTCGCTGCGGTAGCACAGGATGGCATTCAACTCATTGCTATAGCGAGAGTTACTGTTCGTGCAAATATCCAACAACTAGTTGGTGGCGCTGGAGAAGATACAATTTTGGCTAGGGTAGGGGAAGGAATAGTGACTTCCATCGGTTCAGCGAAAAGCCACAAGGCTGTGCTTGAAAACCCTGATAATATTTCCAAGCTCGTATTGCAACGTGGACTAGATGCTGGTACGGCATTCGAAATTCTATCTATCGATATTGCAGATATTGATGTTGGGGTTAATATTGGAGCTATACTTCAAACGGACCAAGCGCAGGCAGACTTAAAAGTCGCTGAGGCGAAAGCTGAAGAACGTAGGGCAATGGCGGTCGCTGTGGAACAAGAGATGAAAGCTAAGTCTCAAGAAGCAAGGGCTAAGGTAATTGAAGCAGAGGCAGAAATTCCGATGGCCATAGCTGAGTCGTTTAGGTCTGGGAATCTCGGTATTATGGATTACTATAAGATGGAGAATATTCAGTCTGATACTGACATGCGTCAGTCAATCGCTAAACCAAGTCAGAAAGGGTCTTCAACTAAAGGAAAGTCAGGTAACGACAACAAATAATCGGTGATACAACCAAAAGATCTGAGGCCGTGTAAAAACGGCCTTTTTTATTTTAGGTCAATGAGTTTCCACTTGGAGGGTTCTGTGGCTAAAAAGCGATTACCCATTTGCTCAATTGCCTCATATGATAAAGGCACTACATCTTGTCCTTTTAGGTTGATCACACCTTTTAGCCCATCTTTTTCTATTAAGAAGTAGTTGTGTTCCAATGCTGTGACCTGATCATACTGCGGTGATCTTATCAGCTTTCCAGTTGAGTCCGCGAGCCCAAATATGCGATCAGAATTCAGGATCATATAGTTCTTTTGGCGGTCGATAGAGCTGAATTGTTCAGGTAGAACAAGGACGCCCGACTGATTCATTAGCCCGTATTTTTTATTTCGCAGGACTTTCGAAAGCCCTTTTATAAATGGACTCACTTCATCGTAAATGGGCTGAACAATGAGGTTTTCATCTTTATCGATAAAGCCCCATTTGCCAATTAGTTTCACAGCAGATAAGCCTTCGGAGAACGGCTGCACGTTTTCATAGCGGTTGGCAATCATCAGTTTACCTTTTTCATCAACTTGCCCCCATTGCTCATCTTTAAATACTGGGATTAGATCTTCAGAAAAACTCCCCACTTCTATTACTCCGCTGTCTAAAGAAAAAGAACTTTCAGTACTGGGCTTAAAAAAGAAAAATAGTCCATTACGTTGTAGAGCATATAAGTCATTATTTATCACCTGAATGCTGTCGTATGTATGGTCTAGCCACAAACTGTCCATGCTGTCGAATAGCTCAAAGCCATCATTTCCACGCTTGCTATAGCCTATCGGAAGTGGGTCTAGTCTATCATAGGACCTGACTTTCTCAGATCCATTGAAGTCTACGAGTTTCCATTCCGACCCCTGTTTTAGTCTTATGATGTCATTTAGTATTTGAATTTGATCATTGTAAGGCGTGATGACCCAATTACTTTCAGTGTCAATTACACCATAGCTCCCTTGGTATTGGGCAACTACCAGTTGATTTCGAAAATCACCAATGGCATCATAAATGAATGGACTCAAATCTGTACCATCACTATTCAAAAGACCTTTTTTACCATTCCGTTTGGCTTCTATTAAGCCATTCTCTAGTACTCTAAATCCTTCATAGTTAAATGGATTTTGTCTTTCTCCAAATCTGTCAAACACCCTCCAGTCTTGTTTGTCGACCCGCTTTACTTGGCCAAGTAGTAGCTGACCTACCACTGTAACGCTGTCATATATTGCTAGTAGAACAACTTTTCCAGAAGCGTTTATTGCACCTTGATAACTGGATTCTGCATCCTTAATGACGGTGATTCCATCTATGCTGGCTACAATGTTGAGTTTTGATAAATATGCGGTATAATTTTCTTCTTTATCAATCAGCCCAGTTTGCCGACCACTGGTTACTGCAAAAGTTATTTCGTCAGCGATTTTCATCTTATCGAAGTAGAAGCTTTTTTGGAAATCATCACCTTCGTAGAGATCCCATTTCTTGAAAGGTAGTGCGCTAGCTTTTTTGCCCGATAGCTGTATGTTTTTATAAATAGGGGGAATGACTAGTGTGCCATTCTTGTCGAGGAGCCCTTTTTTATTATATAAAGTGATTAGAAATAATTCGTCTGTAATTTCTTCTACAGATTCAAATTGAAATTCAGTTAACGCCCGACCATCGGTAGTGTAAATGGCACTGAGCCTATCATCATTCTCGACAGTTAAAAAGCCATCAGCGACTTCTTTTATGACCTTAAACTCAAATTGAATGATCGGTTTACCGTTTTTATTTAGCGTACCGTATCGATAATTTTGTCCAACTCTTTGAGCCGCGATTAGGAGTTCACCAACGGCCTCAATCTTGGCATAGGAGAAATCAATAATGGTCTTCCCTCTTCCATTGATCACTCCAAAGCTGGTGAGGATTGAGTTCTTCTTTCGCTTGCTAGCGATGAATAGGTTATCGATGTACGGAGTGAGGTTAGCATACCTATGGGCTGATCTTTTAGTACCATCAAGATTGATAAGTGCCCACTTTTCATTCTGTTGAGCTCCGATTGTACTGTTAATCACTTCGAAGCTTCCGTCTGACCACCCAATAGATTCATACTGTGGTGGAATGACTACTTCACCAGAGGTAGTATTCTTTAATCTATACTTTCCATTTTGTCTAAAAGTCTTATACTCGTCTGCCGTCATGTTTAGAGAGCATAGGATTAAAAGGCTAAGAAAAGTTACGTGTCGTACTATTAACATGGAAGGGTAATACGCATTTGCTAAGGTCTAGCTAACGAAAATAACGTTCATGTGAAAAGAAATATGCTAATAGACCGATTATTTGTCTTTAGTCTCTTGTTCAAGGTTGAAAAGATCGTTTAGTACGTCAATCAACTTGTCGGCATCACCTCTTTTGCAAGCGGCTTTTAGCTGTAGCACAGGAAGCTTCATGATTTTTTGTGTGATACTCTTTGAGAGTTTTTCAGCAAAAAATTCCATCTCTTTTGAAGAGTTTTTTAGATGTTTTTTTAGTTCTTCTTTACGAATTTCTTCTAGTGTATTCTTGAGTTTTTGAATGGTAGGCGATACTTCCATTTCACGAGACCAAGCACGCACATCTTGCATGGCTTCTTCAATGATGGTTTCTACATGTGGTATTGCAGCTTTTCTTTTCTCTACGGCTTGAGACGTCTTTTCTTGAATTTCGTCAATATTGTAGAGTGAAATACCTTTCATTGTTTCAATAGCTGGATCAATCGATCTAGGTATAGATAAATCGATTAAAAACTTGATGCCTTCACTTTCGCTAGAGAAATCCTCGGGTCCGAAAAAGTCTCGAACGGGAATACTTGAAATAATAATGTCGTAAGCACCCAACTTAGACTTCATATCTTCAAATGAAAGTTGGATAAGACCAAGTTCGTTTGCCAAAGCTGTCGCTTTAGATTCAGTTCTATTGGTTAAGCTTACTGAAAATTGCTCACCAGATAAGTGCTTCGCTAGGTCTTCACCAATTTCACCAAGTCCAACGATGAGCACTTTCGTGTCTACAAACGATTCTGCAAGCGTACGGGTTAGTTCTGCCGTGGCGTAGGATGCACTGGCTGCCCCATCTCTAAAAGCGGTTTCTTGAGATACCTTCTTATTCGCAAAAAAGACTGTATGTAATATTCTATGAAGGAACGGTCCAGCAGTATTGTTGTCAGCAGCTAGTTGATACGCCTTCTTCACTTGATTTATGATTTGAAGATCACCTATAACTTGAGCTTCAAGTCCAAGTGAGACTCTAAATAGATAGGTAGAAGCTTCATCACTATCGTTTATTATACTGAAGAAGGGGATGAATTCTTCAATATTGCTGATGCCCTTTTTAGAAGCCATCAATGTGATGATCTCTTTAGACAGGTCATTTTCAGCATTATAATAAACCTCGGTACGGTTACAGGTAGATATGATTAGGGACTCTTCAAGGCTCAGTATGGCACGAAAGTCACTGAGTAAGGCAGCAATGAGTATTTCGTCCAAAGCAATCATCTCACGAATCTCCACTGGAGCATTCTTGAAAGAGAGACTTAGTACTTTGAAATTACTTTGCATCTATTGCTTTTTCTACTTTTCTGTGGGGCAAAAGTAGCCCCTAAATGAGCACTAAAAAAGTGATTTATATCAGTTTTTGATATTTATAACGTTTTTCAAACTCTTCTACCCAACCAGTACCTTTAAATTCGTTTTTTAAGTGTATTGTTTAAATAGTTTTTAACTTGAATTAATCTCTTTTCAACATACACACATAATTGAGGCTTAAAAAACTAATTCGAGACTTTTTTGGTTTCAGCAAAACTGAAATTAACGGAACTTTGGTTCTGGTGCCTATTATTGTTCTGATTCTGTTCACTCCTTATTTGTATCGACAAATTACAGACGCTAAGAACCATACGTTAAATGAAGATAAAAGGCTGCTTGATAGTTTGGTTTCTTTGATAGATGCTTCCTTTTATGAAGAAGCGCCTACAGAAAGAAGCATAATCAGTTATTTTGATTTTGATCCAAATATGGCCTCAGTTGAAGAACTTGAGTCTTTAGGCGTTCCAACATTCCTTGCAAATAGGATAAACAATTACAGATCTAAAGGAGGGGTGTTTTTTATAAAGACTGATCTACTGAAGATTTTCGATTTTCCAGATAGCCTTTTCAACACCCTTTCACCATTTGTTTTACTCCCTGACCAGAGAGTTGAGATCATTAAGCCTAAAGAGGACGGTGCTAAGAAGCTTTCTCTTAAACAACCAGTAGAGATCAAGGAAAGAAAGGCTGCTCTAGAGGCAAGTTTGCTTCTGGATATAAATACTTCAGACAGCACTCAATTTAAAAAGCTTAGAGGTATAGGATCGAGTTATGCTAGGCGAATTATTTCGTATCGAAAGCTGCTAGGAGGTTATCAGACAGTTGATCAATTAAGAGAGGTTTATGGGATGAATGACACGCTTTTTAATTCGATTAAACCATACATTATATTATCGGATTCTGTATCAATTAGGAAGGTGCCAATCAACCTTGCAACTTTTAAGGAGCTCCTTGCTCATCCATACATTGATTATGAGCAGACCAAGGAAATATTGAATGTGAAGAGTAAAAATGGTAAATTCAGAAAGCCAGAAGATATGTTTCGATTGAAGCTGATGGACAGTTTAGCAATAGAACAGCTTCTACCTTATTTGGATTTTAGATGAAGAGAATAATTACTGCAGACCAAGTTCGTGCTGCAGATCGTGACTGCATAGAAAACGAACCCATTACTTCAATTGATTTAATGGAAAGAGCAGCTGTTGCTTTTGTCGGGGTGTTTGTTTCCCTAGTGCCTTTAGAGTACTCCATACACATAGTTTGCGGATCAGGAAATAATGGTGGTGATGGATTAGCGGTAGCCAGACTCCTCGAAGGAAGAGGTTATCAAGTCAAAATCTCACTGATCCAGTTTAGTGATCAACTCTCGTCAAATTGTCAGGCGAATTTGAATAGAATAGTGTCGGATGTTAAGCGAGTTGATAAGGTAGATGATCTGGCTATTCAAGAAGATGTTGTAGTTGATGCCATTTTCGGTTCTGGGCTAAGCCGACCTGTAAAGGGTTTTACAGCTGATGTAATTGATAAAATCAATAACGCTACCGCTAAAATTATCAGTATTGATTTGCCTTCGGGGCTTTTTTCTGAGACCATTGATTTCTCAGGAGCTATCATCTGTGCAGATCATACGATTGCCTTTCAGCGACCAAAGCTGTCCTTCCTAATCCCAGAATCTGGAGCTTATGTAGGAGAGTTTACAATAGTAGACATTGGTTTGGGTGAAGAGTTTATAGCATCTCAATCATCAAATTACTTTTTGCTAGACGAAGGTGATGTTCAAGCACTGTTACCTAAACGAAAGAAGTTTCAACATAAAGGTGACTTTGGAAGGGTTCAGGTCTTTTCTGGGAGTTTTGGCAAGATGGGCGCAGCCTTTTTATGTGGAAAGGCAGTATTGAGAGTGGGTGCAGGTTTGTTGACACTTCATATTCCAAAATGTGGATATGAGATTATCCAATCAAGTCTGCCAGAAGCTATGGTCACTGTTGATTTACATGATAATGAAATTTGTTCTGGTCAAGTGCTCGATAACACGGATGTTGTTTGTGCTGGGCCTGGTTTAGGAACTTCGAAACCTACTGTCGATTGGTTTAAGAAACTGTTGAAGGGGACTGTTAAGCCTATGGTGCTAGATGCAGATGCTTTGAATATGCTGTCTATGCATCCGGAATTAATGGATGAAGTACCAGAAGGATCGGTAATAACACCACATGTGGGTGAGTTTACTCGTTTGTTTGGGTCAAGTGTCAATGGACTAGAGAGAATTGAGAAATTGAAAAGTGTCGCCATTAGCCGCAATTGGGTGATCGTTTTAAAGGGTGCTCATTCAGCAATTGGTTTGCCGAGTGGTGATGTAATTTTTAATACGACTGGCAATGCAGGCATGGCAACAGCAGGAAGTGGAGATGTCTTGGCAGGTGTAATTACAGGTCTATTGGCGCAAGGTTTGTCGAGTGAGGGGGCGGCCTTAGCGGGTGTGTTCTTGCATGGGAAGGCAGGAGATTTAGCTGAAAAAAGAGTTGGAAAAATGTCATTGATGGCATCAGATTTGCTTAATGAACTTCCAGAAGCAATTACTAACGCAACGCAGAGGTCTTTTATTTTAAAAAACCCTAACTTTAAGAAACCTTGATACTTTAAATCGAGTCTAAATATTTAATGAAACTCTTCAATTACCATATCGCAGTCAGAAAGCTTGTCTTTGGATTAGCATTATTGTGTATGGCGTTTGCAGCTTCAGCTCAAACGGAAAGGCTGGTGAAAGTTTCTAATGTCAATGATGACGAGAAAATTAAGGTAGAGGTTTTTCCTAATCCTACTTCTGATTACTTAACCATTGACTTAAGCAATCTAGATTTAAAGAAGCCTAAGATTGAGATCAGAAGCATCATCGGTACCAAGATGAGGGTCAATCTAGAAGAGAACGGCTTAAAGAAGTTTAAAGTTGATGTTCAGGCCTTTCGGAGAGGATACTATCTAGTGTTAGTGATGGATGATCAATCCAAATTCCAACAAACTGTAAGATTCAGTAAGAAATAAAAAACCCCGAGAATTTCGGGGTTTATTGTTTTAGTATGCCGCGTTCCCTGGTGTTCGAGGGAATGGAATCACATCTCTTATGTTTCCCATGCCTGTGACAAATAGCATAAGCCGTTCGAACCCTAGTCCGAAGCCACTGTGCGGTGCTGTTCCATAGCGTCTGGTATCTAAGTACCAATCAAGCTCTTCTTCTGGAATATTCATCTCTGCCATGCGACTTTTCAAAACGTCTAATCGTTCCTCTCTTTGCGAACCACCAACAATTTCGCCAATACCAGGAAACAGAATGTCCATTGCGCCAACGGTGTTTCCATCTTCATTCATGCGCATGTAGAAAGCTTTAATGTCTTTAGGGTAATCAGTTAGGATCACTGGCTTTTTAAAATGTTTCTCAACTAAATAGCGTTCATGCTCCGACTGTAAATCGGTTCCCCAGCCCTCAATTGGGAACTGAAACTTTCCTTTTTTATTGGGTTTTGAGTTCTTTAATATTTCAATTGCTTCTGTATACGTCAGGCGCTCAAAGTCATTTTCAATAACAAACTTTAGCTTTTCCGTGAGCGTCATCTCATTTCTTTCGGCAGTAGGTTTGTTCTTCTCTTCATCCGATAGTCTCTTTTCTAAGAACTCAAGATCGTCAGCACAATGCGCTAGCGCATACGCTACTAAATATTTCAGAAATTCTTCAGCCAAATCCATGTTGTCTACGAGATCATAGAATGCCATCTCTGGTTCTATCATCCAGAACTCAGCCAAGTGTCTTGTGGTGTTAGAGTTCTCGGCTCTAAAGGTGGGTCCAAAAGTATAAATATCGCCAAGTGCCAATGCACCAAGCTCACCTTCTAACTGACCAGAAACGGTTAGGTTAGTTTCCTTTCCGAAAAAATCCTTGCTATGGTCTATAGTCCCATCCTCTTTCAGCGGAGGGTTAATTGGGTCAAGCGTTGATACTCTAAACATTTCACCTGCACCTTCTGCATCAGAACCTGTTACAAAAGGGGTATGCCAATAGTAGAATCCTTTCTCGTTGAAGAATTGGTGAACCGCAAAGGACATGGCATGCCTCATTCTAAAAATGGAGCTAAATGTATTCGTGCGAGGCCTTAGGTGTGCGATCTCTCGTAGGAACTCTAAGGAATGCTTTTTGGGTTGAAGCGGGTATTTCTCAGGGTCAGCAACACCGAGTACCTCGATTGCCTCGGCAGCAATTTCGACATTTTGGCCAGCGCCTTGTGAAGCAACGAGCTTACCTTTTACTGAAATACTGGCTCCTGTAGTAATGTCTTTAAGAACCTCTTCACTAATTGCAGAAGGGTCAGCAACCACTTGAATGCTATTGACCGAAGAACCATCATTCAGCGCAATAAAGCTTACATGTTTATTGCCTCTCTTTGTCTTTACCCAACCCTTTGCCACTACATCGACATCAACCTGACCGCTTTTAAGAAGTTCGGCTATTTTGGTTCTCTTTGTTTTCATGGTTACTGTACTCAATGAATTTTAAATGATGCAAAGCAATCATTTTTTACTTTCAAACACAACTAATTGATAATCATTTACTAGGGGTATATGCGTAAGTACTTTGATAATTATGTCCTTATAAATGCATGTATGGACATTTTTTATCGGTTTGAGATTTTCTGCATGGTTTTTGTTAAAAAGTGTTACAAAGTCAACCAATCTCTCGTTCTTTCCTTTAAATTTGGATTAATAGAAAGAGCGATTTTTTTTCCTAATGCAAAAACTAAGTCTTAATCAATCCTTAGGCCAGAAGCTATCACCTCAACAGATTCAATTCATAAAACTGTTGCAGGTCCCTACTGCCGAGCTGGATACTCGTGTAGAGGAGGAGCTTGAGATTAACCCTGCCTTGGAAGAAGGAAGTGAGGAAGAGGCTGCTCCAGAAAAAGAGGATTTCGAAGATAGTGAAGCAAGCTCTACCGAGGACCTTAATGTAGAGGACTATTTAGGGGATGATGATTTCTCTGGCTACAAAATGCAGGGAGATGGTAACTACAGCGAGGAGGAAGATCGTGAGATGCCAGTGGCTATGCAAGCTTCACTCAATGATCAGCTAGAGGCACAGCTCGGGTTTTTAGGACTAGAAGAGCGCCAAGATAATATTGCTAAACAGCTTATTGGAAGTATTGAGTCTGATGGTTATATCAGAAGGGAACTCGATGCCATTGTGAACGATTTGGCATTTGCTCAAAACATTGAGACAGACATAGAAGAGCTAGAAGAGTTGTTGGGTCAGATTCAAGAATTCGATCCGCCAGGTATTGCCGCGAGAAGTCTTCAAGAGTGTCTTTTAATTCAGCTTGAGAAAAAGAGAGATAACCTTGAGGAGGACGAGGCGACTTTGACTGCAATTCGGATTATATCTCTATGCTTCGATGAATTCACGAAAAAGCACTATGATAAAATTCTTAAGAAACTCAATATTGAAGATGATGAGTTATTGAAGGCTGCTGTCAGTGCAATCACAAAATTAAATCCGAAACCCGGAGGGATATCTGGCGGATTGGTAAAGACTCAATATTTGATCCCAGACTTTTTAATGACTAATAGTAGTGGGAAATACGACCTTACATTGAATAGCAGGAATGCACCAGAACTTCGAGTGAGCCAATCATACTCCGATATGTTTTCAGCTTACGATAAGAGTGATAAGAAAGACAAGAAGCTTAAAGAAACAGTGACTTTTGTGAAGCAGAAACTAGATGCTGCAAAATGGTTTATCGATGCAATTAAGCAACGTCAAAACACATTGCTGAGGACTATGGAATCTATCATTAAGTATCAGTTTGAATTTTTCAAGGACGGAGATGAATCAAAGCTTAGGCCGATGATCCTGAAGGATATCGCTAATGAAATTAATATGGATATTTCCACTGTTTCTAGGGTGGCAAATTCTAAGTCAATACAGACGGATTTTGGAATTTTTCCTTTAAAGTATTTTTTCAGTGAAGGCATCTCAACGACAAGCGGTGAAGATGTCAGTAGTAGGGAAGTGAAAAATGTACTTGCAGAACTCATCAATGAAGAAGACAAGAAAAAGCCACTTTCTGATGATAAGTTGGAGGAATTCTTGAAAGCTAAAGGCTATAATATTGCCAGACGTACTGTGGCTAAATATCGTGAGCAGTTGAACATTCCCGTGGCTCGCCTGAGAAAAGAACTCTGATTTGACCTTTTTAGCAAAATTTATAACCTATCTATTTCAGCCGCTCATAATGCCAACATTGGTGTTTTACACCATTTTGTTTCATTTGGGGAATAGTTCTAACCTTACCGATAAAGGTCGTTGGACAGTTGTTTCCTTGATATTTGTCACTACTTGCCTGGTACCTGTCCTGACCGTGGTCATGTTTCGCGTCACCAAAGTCATTAAAGATTTACACATGCTGAATAGAAAGGATAGATATATGCCTTTCATCTTTATTTCTTTATTCTACCTCGTGGTCTCGTTTATGATCAAAGACCAAGAATGGATGACCCCAGCTATGAGCATTACTTTCTTGGCGATAACAACGGTGGTAATCTTAACGAATGGGATAACATTTAAATGGAAAATCAGTGCGCATGCTGCAGGGATTGCTGGATTATTGGGTTTTATTGTTGCTTACAAACACACTTTTCAAGCAACTAACACATTGTTTTGGCCCTTGATTATTGCCATTGTATTAACCGGAATAATATCATGGGCAAGGTTATATTTGAATGCGCACAAGCCAACTGAGATTTTAGGTGGTTTATTGCTCGGTTTTATTATCAGTTACGGTTCAATTGCTTTATTTCTTTAGACTATGTTCGAATTTTTAAAATATGATGTTAAGGACGGTGTAGCTACCATTACGCTCAATCGCCCAGATGTATACAACGCACTGAATAATGAGATTACTTATGAATTGCAGGCGGCATTCAAAGATGCCAAGCGAAACAATGAAGTAAGGGTAGTTGTGTTAACTGGAGAGGGTAAGGCTTTTTGCTCTGGGCAAGATTTAAAGGCTTCTTCTGCTGAGCCTAACAGGTCTTTTTCAGATTCGATCCATAAAAGATACAATCCAATCATCAAGGCAATTCGCAATTTACCTAAACCTGTTATTTGCCGTTTGAATGGTGTCGCTGCTGGAGCTGGATGTTCATTTGCAATTGCATGTGATATTGTGGTGGCCAGCGAAAGTGCCAAGCTGATAGAAGTCTTTGTCAATATCGGCTTAGTACTTGATTCAGGTTCTTCCTACTTCCTGCCAAGGCTCTTAGGTTCTTCTAAGGCCTTCGAATTGGCAACGATGGGTACAAGGGTTAGTGGGAAGGAAGCCGAAGCTATGGGCTTGATTAATAAGTGTGTGGCTGATGAGTCTTTAGACGAAGCAGTGAAGGTGTATACTGATTATTATGCCAAAGCGCCTACTAAAGCTATTGGTCTCATGAAAAAGATGTTAAATAAGTCTCAAGGAGCTACTTTATCAGAGATGCTTGACTATGAGGCATATAACCAAGACATTGCAGGGGCTACATTCGATCATAAAGAAGGCGTACAAGCTTTCTTAGATAAACGTTTACCTGAATTTAAGGGAGAGTAGCATTAGAACCCCGTTAGTGAGATCCCGAAGGTTAATGTCCTAGTGTTTTCTCCACCAGCTGGTGCAATGTCCCATTTGTCAGAGAGTTCGTAAAAACTGAACAAGCTAATACCACCAAAACCAACACGGGCTTGAACACCGTATCGGAATCTGTTTATGCCTAAATCTTGTCTGTCTTTCACTGTGCGATTGTCTCCACCACGATCTTCATACGTGTATTTAACAAATGACGAATAAAGTACACCTACTTTTAAGCCAAGGGCAGCTCTAAAGCCACGATTGTATTGGTTTTTACTCTTATAATATCTTAACTCTAGCGGAATGTCAACGTAGTGTAAAGCAAGTTTCGACTTGTCGAAACTAATAGGATTGCTTACTAATGAATTCAAATCTGTTGCTGCAATAGTTCTAATGCTGCTGGCATCTACTGAAGAAGTAAATGTCAAGTTGTCTTCGAAAGAATATCTTTCTAAGCTTAGTCCAAGTCCAGGAGTGAAAGTGAAACCATTGTTGCCAATAGGTAGATCATAATAGTATGTGAGATTGACAGTCTTTGACTGAAAATTGTTCAATGCGATATTGTCTGGAGCATTACCCCAGTTATTCACTCCAACATCAACCAATAGAGCGCCAGGTAAATCAGGGCGTTGCGCCTGAACCGAAAGACTCATAAAAACTAAACCTACAACTCCGAGTAACAACTTCTTCATGGATGTGCTGAATTTAAGCGGTGGCAAAGATAGTATTTTTTAAAAGTATATAAGGACGATGTTTGCAAAGAAAAAGAATTAATTACCTTTACAGTCGCATTTAACGGACTTTAACGTCCGTTTATTTTGGCCTCGTAGCATAACTGAATAGTGCACTTGATTACGGCTCAAGAGGTTACAGGTTTGAATCCTGTCGAGGTCACTTAGCGTTCAAAAGCCTTCCGATTTATCGGGAGGCTTTTTTCATGCCCAAAATCAGAAGCTTGCTTCAAGATTTTGGGCATGAAAAAAGGATCAGTGCGTAGCACGGGGCTTTTGTATGGTCAGGAGTGATAAGTCAGGATCGCGCGAGCAATCCTTTTATCAGAAGCTTGCTTCAAGATTTTGGGCATGAAAAAAGGATCAGTGCGTAGCACGGGGCTTTCGTATGGTCAGGAGGGAGGTGTTATTATTTGCTTTTGAGTACATCTGTAGCGACAAGTATAATTTCTTGGTGTAACGAGTTCATTTATCTGTTCGCTAGACGACATTTTTTCGTCTTGAACACTCATAAGCGAAATTAATTTTGAGTTTGTAGGGTTAAGACTCTAAATTCCCATCAAATGTCTTTTGGTAAAACCGCTGTACTATTTTTTTCTCGCACACTCAATGATGAGTATGGTGCGGGTTCGTTCGGATTGAATCGGAAAGGCTTTTCTAATCTTTATAAATTCTTCATTAATAAGGCGCTTAAGACTGTCGAAGAAACTGGTCTTCCATTGATTGAAGCTTATTCCAATCAACAGGTTGGCGATACTTTCAGCGAGCGCTTAATGAGTTCATTAAAATCAGTTTCCGATAAAGGGTTTGAGCGCGTTATTATCATTGGTAATGATGCCCCTCAGTTAAGTGTTGGTGATATACTATCGGCTAAAACCGCTTTGGATGAAGGTCTAAATGTATTAGGAAAGGATAAAAGAGGTGGAGTTTACCTTATAGGACTTGATTTAAAAACATTCAATTCAGCACCTTTACGAGCAATTCAGTGGCACTCTTCTCATGTTTATCGCCAATTATCCGAAGTACTTGGTGATGTTTATGAGCTTTCGGAGATTTATGATATAAATCGGATAGCAGACTTAAAGTCACTGTTGAATGTGCAGGGTACTTTAACCCTTGGGATCCGAAGGTTTCTTAAGTTTGTTATCACTTTTCAGCATAAAGTTAGTCGCACGCACCTAATTATCAACTTCTTCATTTTTGAGGATCATCTCGATCGAGGGCCCCCTCATCCTGCCCTTTAATTAATCCTTAAATCTCAATGGCTGATGCGCATTGAGGTGATCCTACATTAAAAACAAATTACTATGGCTAAGACTTATTATAATCCCGAGGACTTAAAAAAGTTCTCGAAGATTACTGAATTACAAGAAGAAATGGGTACCAAGTTTTTCGATTGGTACGGAAGTGTTTTTAAACCAGGAGCGTTGACTGCTCGTGAAAAAGCACTGATCGCCTTGGCGGTTTCTCATGCTGTTCAATGTCCATATTGCATAGATGCCTACACGGATTCTTGTATGAAAAAGGGCGCGGATGAAGAACAAATGATGGAGGCAGTACATGTAGCCGCAGCCATCAAGGGAGGTGCAGTTTTAGTGCATGGTGTCCAAATGATGAATGAAATGGAAGATAAATTGATGTAAAATGGCACTTGCAACTCAAAGCCTTAAGAAAACAAAACACTGGCTCTCAACGCCCGAAAAGCAGATAGAAGTACTGACGGATCATGAGGGTATTGGAATTCCATCTTTCAAGGAAAAGATTGGTGAGGCAGGAATAGATGTGCTTAAACCAGTAAGCATTGAAGTCTTTCAGATTAACGCGGGAAAGATGTGCAACCAGGTTTGCCAGCACTGCCATGTAGATGCTGGTCCTGACCGTAAAGAAATCATGACAAGGGAAACCATGCAGCTCTGCTTGAATGCCTTGAAAGACCCTCAAATTACTACGGTTGACTTAACGGGAGGTGCGCCTGAAATGAATCCTGAGTTCAGATGGTTTGTAGAAGAGCTCTCAAAACTTGGGAAGCATATCATTGTGCGCTGTAACCTCACTATCATCTTGGCAAACCCTAAGTATAATGACTTACCAGAGTTTTTTAAGAAACACAAGATAAATGTGGTCTCTTCCCTTCCGTCTTTCACAGCCAGAAGAACAGATGCGCAACGAGGTGAAGGTGTTTTTGAAAAATCTATCAAGGCACTTCAAATGCTTAACGAAATTGGTTATGGAAAGGAAGATCCTGAACTTAAACTTGATCTGGTTTACAATCCATCAGGTGCCTATTTGCCAGACGACCAAGCCGTACTCCAGCAAGAGTTTGAGCGGAAACTGAAAGAGTCTTATGACATCACCTTTAATGACCTGTACGCCATTACCAACTTACCTGTAAGTAGGTTTCTTGACTATCTGATTCGTTCCGGAAACTATGAGGAGTACATGGTTGAGTTGACCAATGCATTCAATCCAATGGCTGCTTCTGGTGTAATGTGTCGAAGCATGGTCTCGGTCGGATGGGATGGATACTTATATGACTGTGACTTCAATCAAATGCTAGAATTGAAGTTGACGAATGGTGCACCAAATCACGTGAGTGATTTCGACTACCAAAAAATCATGAATAGAGAAATTATTATCAACCAACACTGTTTTGGCTGTACCGCAGGTGCCGGTTCAAGCTGTGGTGGTACAACTGCGAGTTAGAAGAATATGGAAAGCTATTTAGAAACAACAAAAGATATATACAAGGCCGCAGCAGAAACCCCAGATGTCGGTTTGTGTTGTACCACAACTCCTATTTGGGCATTTCCTGAATTAGAGATTCCGCAAATCATGCTCGATATGAATTATGGATGTGGTAGCACCGTTCACCCAAGGGATCTAATCAACTCACCTAAAGTACTTTATGTAGGAGTTGGTGGAGGAATGGAGTTACTTCAGTTTTCATATTTCAGTCGTCAAAAAGGTGGCGTGATCGGGGTGGATGTAGTAGACGAAATGCTTGATGCATGCAATAAGAACATGACCGAGGCAGCAGCTAAAAATGCTTGGTTCGATCCGTCATTTATTAATGTCAGAAAAGGTGATGCGCTGAATCTTCCGATAGAAAATGAGAGCATTGACGTGGCTGCACAGAATTGTCTGTTCAATATTTTCCATGAAGAAGATTTGAAAAAGGCTTTAGAGGAAATGTACAGGGTCTTGAAGCCTAGGGGTAGACTGGTATTGTCTGACCCAATTGCAGAACAGCCGATGCCTGATTCGCTTAAGTTTGATGAGAGACTTCGAGGGCTATGCCTTAGCGGTGCTTTACCACTAGATGATTATATCAAAATGATAACCGATGTGGGTTTTGGTACAATTGAGATTAGAGCCAAACGACCATACAGAATTTTAGATCCTAAAAGCTATGATACGCCTAGTCGGATATTCATTGAAAGCGTAGAGGTTGCGGCCATTAAAGACCCTATGCCAGAGGATGGTCCGTGTGTGTTTACTGGCCGTACAGCTATTTATACAGGCGATCAGGAATACTTTGATGATCATAAAGGGCATATTTTATTACCGAATCAACCACTAGCAATTTGTGATAAGACTGCTGGAAATTTAGATGCGCTCAAGGATGAGGATATTTGGGTTTCTGGTAGCACTTACTTTTACGATGGCGGAGGTTGTTGCTAATTCGCAATGCTGAGAAAATTAAAATGCTGGCTAGAGGTCGGCATTTTTTCATTTGCGACCTTTGTGCTAAATGTTGCTTGCCACAAAGCATTTTTATTAAACTCATGTTTCAACCTTAGATTATGAAACAGATACGCACTCCAGAAGGCAATGATGATGGCAACGATGAAGGTAAATTAAGACGATGGGTCTCGAACCTTCAGCTAGAAAGTTGGCAATTAGAGTTGCTAATCACTCGATTTTCTTATTGGCGGCTAGTGTTGATCAGTACGCAGAATTCAGTGCATCATTTCGGTTTAATAAACTTGTTGCGAGCTCAGCTTTAAATGTCATTTTTATAGGAGCCGGGCGATTCATTCTCAACACAATACCTTTAGCGCTCAACTTCTTTTTGATAAGCTTATTAGTCCACCTATTATTGAGAGGGTTCTGGATTGGTATTGTTGGCTTAAGTTCTGTTTCTAATACCATAGACATAGAGTCGCTTAAGCTTAAAGGGCCGTTTCGGAAGAGGATTCCTGAAAAAATACGAAACTTAGATGATTTAATCTTTTTCCTAGATCAGGTGTCAAGTGTAATTTTTGCATACACCTATCTGTTGGCCTTTTCTATCATTTCGGTAATGCTAGTGTCAGCATTTCTATTTTCATTACTAGGTGTAGGTACTTTCTTTCAGAACTCCGTAGATGGCAATCAAGGAGTGCTTATTTTACTGTCTGTTCTCAACTTGTTTTTGGTTCTTATTTTATCTGTGGGAGCTGTTATTTTCTTTTTAGATACCATCTTGTTTAGTGCATTCAAGAAGTCAAAGTGGTTTTCAGTATTGTATTATCCGATATATCGATTTTTCAGTGTGATTTCACTTTCATTAATTTATAGAAGTATTTACTACCACCTGATCACTAATTATACAAAGAAGCAGATCATATCTGTGACGTTAGTCTTAGGTGCAACGCTCTTTGTGGCGTATCGAATAGACGCTTGGCAGACCTATCCTTATTACCCTGAGGTAATTGATGAGAATCAATACATTATGCAGAAAGGTCATTATGATGATGAGCGGAGGGAAGGATATATTTATACAGGTAGTATTCCATCAAAATTCGTTAAGAATGATTTCCTAGAGTTGTTTCTTCGGTATTCACCAAACAGTAACGAGGTTTTAAGTGTGCTGTGCCCGGATTTCCGTGATTTGGAAAGAAACGTTTCGTTGACTAGAGCAATGAGCGCAGGAGCCAAGTCTGCTAAAGACAGTACTTTGACTCTAATGGAAATTTTAGGTACTGATGAGACGTATGAGGCCTTAGTTAAATCATCAGTGGGATGGCTGAGTAGTATTTATGAAGTTTATATTGATGGAGAGAAACGAGATGACCTTGAGTTTTTCTTTACAAGACATGATAATAAGGGAGAGCGAGGAGTAGAGACTGTAATTGACATTGCTGAACTTATGCGTGGCAGACATCTCATCACCATCAATAAACTTGATTTTAATGGAAACCCATTTCTTAGTGAAAAAATTACTGAGGATAAACTCGTTGCAGAGGGTCTCGTTAAAATCTCTTTTTGGAAAGAATAGTCTTACCGAATGAATAATTCGTAGTCTCTTTGCGCATTGTATTTTCGTCTGTTTCATTCCATAGTATTCGTGCGGCCCTCAAGAACCAAGCAGGAACATTGCATCAATAATAGTTTGAAAAATTGTTTCATATGAACGGAATCAATGCTTGATTTTGATAAGAAAATTGAAATCGATTGCCTAAATTTTCTATTGAATTGAATTTTTTTTCATTTATTTTTTTCATTTCCTTCAACCTTAGATGAAGTAAATTTCAAACCCACTTCGTATTGGAAAAAGGCATGATTTATTTTTTAAACAACCTCAATACGACCATCTAGAGCCATTATCATGGTAATTACAAAATGTCTGCAGATTGGTGTTTTCACCAAATATGATGGAGTTGTTAATTGAAAATAGTTCAAATAAATGTGGCCGTACAGTATGATAAACTAGATTGTTTTGTGTTTTTGTTTTAAACAATTAGAATAAAGCTTTAGTTTTATCGGAAACAATTCTAACTAATTATGAAAGCTTTATTACTAATTGAAACCGTTGGTCTTGATAAGATTATTAACGGTGACCCAGTAGCCATCACCTTTTTTATAGGGTATATGGCAATGTTCGCTTCGGCTGTATTTTTCTTTATGGAAAGAAGCCAAGTAGATGGAAAGTGGAAACTATCTCTTCTTGTATCAGGATTAATCACAGGTATTGCTGCGGTTCATTACTTCTACATGAGAGATTTCTACCTAGCAACAGGCGAATCTCCAACTGCATTTAGATATGTCGATTGGACACTCACAGTGCCATTAATGTGTGTTGAGTTCTATTTACTTACAAAGCCATTTGGTGCAAAAGGGTCTACTTTATTCAAATTAATCGTTGCTTCAGCGTTTATGTTGGTTACTGGATTTATCGGAGAGACTTCTGGTATAGACAATAACATCATGTGGGGTGTACTTTCAACAGTTGGTTACCTATACATCGTATATGAAGTATTTGCTGGTGACATTGCCAAATTGGCAAAGGGTTCTAACAGTGAGGCGCTTAACCGTGCAATGTTCTTGTTGAAAATCTTCATCACTTTAGGTTGGTCAATCTATCCTATCGGATACATGGTACTTCCAGGTAACTTACTTTCAGGTATGTTCGATGTAAGTAGCATTGATTTATTCTACAACATGGCAGATGCAATTAACAAAATTGGTTTTGGCCTTGTGATCTATTCTGTAGCTGTTAGCGAAACAGCTAAAGCAAGATTGGCTAAGTCTTAGTCTAATTTTATCATAAGAGGGCTCATTAATGAGCCCTCTTTTATTTTATCTGATGCATTTTGATTACGTCTTTATTGGTGCTGGATTATCTAATCTGAGTTTATTACATCAGATGAGCAGCTACGATTTCTTTAAAGACAAGACAATCGCCATTATCGAACCATCCGATAAAGATCAAAATGACAGAACTTGGTGTTTATGGTCAAAATTACCGCCTCGGTATACTTCCGTAAGCACATCTTGGAACAGTCTCGTTTTTAAGTCATCCTCCTTTCATAAGGAACAAAACATATCTCCTTACAAATATTATCACGTAGCGAGCAAGGATTTTTATGGAGAAACAATTGGGGAAATTTCTAGATACCTCAAACCGAGATGGTTCAAGCACTCTTTGAAATCAGTTAAATTTTCGGCAATAAAAGCATCCCTAACCCTAGATAATGACGAAATTATTTCGGCAGGCTTTGTATTTAATAGTAGTTTCAAATTTTCCGGTAATAATATCAACTCAGAAGGCTTAAAACAGCACTTCTACGGGTTCAAGATAAAAACAGCGGATAAAGACTTGCCTGTTGATGCCGTTCATTTGATGGATTTTAGTTTAAATACTGACCAGTCGGTTGTCCAATTTGGCTATATCCTACCTTTTAACGCCAAAGAGGCTTTAATAGAGTACACTGAATTTTCTGATCAATTGAGAAGTAAGGACGAGTATAAAGTACTTGTCACCGACTATCTAAGGCAACTGGGCATTCATGAATTCGAAGTGAAAGAAACTGAGTTTGGGGCTATTCCAATGTCAGACAATCCCTTCAAGGACAGATTAAACGATCTATTTATCAATGTCGGTTCAGCCGGAGGATTAACAAAGCCAACAACAGGTTATACATTTCAATACATCCAAAAGGATTGTCAAAATGTAATCAAGGCCTTACTGAGTGGGGCTAAAATACCTGTAAGATCTAGCCAAAAGCGATTTAAATTTTATGACCGATTACTACTGAGAATAATAAAGAAAGAGCCCCAGCTCGTTCAGACTATTATGGAGAAGCTGTTCTCGAGAAATAAATTTAAGAGCGTATTAAAGTTTTTGGATGAAGAAAGCTCTTTATTAGAAGAAATTAGAATTTTTATGAGCATACCATGGAAGCCTTTCTTAAAAAGTCTTTTCAGGGCTTAGATTTTTTTTATCCTGTCACCCGTCTTTATATCATTGCTTTAGGCATTGTCATCGCGTTTTTGCCGATGACAGAGCTATTGGAATTGATCCTTTCCATTGTGCTCATCGGTACTATCGGATTGATGCATGGAGCCACCGATCACATCCTATTCATTAATTATCAAAAACTCAATCAGCAAACGCCAATTCCAAGAGAGTTTTTCTATGTCTATTTGGGTATTTTATTGGCAATGGGACTCGTTTGGTTTATTCTTCCTTTGGGCGCGGTTATCCTTTTTGTACTCTTTTCATGCTACCATTTCGGACAAACACAATTGCAATACCTTCCCATTTCTGAAGCCAAAGGCCAAAAGAAATTTCTTTATGCGCTGTGGGGATTTATTGCATTGTTAGCGATTGTGCTCTTTAATAGCAAAGAGACTACTGAGCTTCTCAAACCATTTCTCGCGGAAGAACTTTTGCAGCCATTTTTTGAATTCAGATGGTTCATCGTTGGTTTTGGGGCTGTTTTTTTTACGATAGCCATCTTGCTAGTGAAGGCTAAGCGAAAATGGAAATTTATAGCATTTGAACTTGTGGAATTAGGAGTGATCTTACTTATTTCTTATCACTCAAGTTTATTATTAAGCTTTGCCCTGTTCTTTGGTTTATGGCATAGCTTGAGGGCGAGCCAAGTTCAAATTGATAAACTGGCGCTAAAAGGTAAGTTTACCACCAAGGACTTTATCATTAAGAGTCTGCCTTTTACATTGATGAGCCTTTTTGGGATAGCTATATTGCTTCTGATCAATACCAAGCTTGAATTGGATATTCACCCATTTATGATCTTTTTGATTGCTGTGTCTGTCTTAACTATGCCGCATATGTTTGTCTATGAAAAGTTTTATGGCTTTCATGATAGTCATGAGTAGGCTGAACTACCTCCATTTAATGCGGTTATAGGTTTTTGCTTTGCTAAATTGTGAAGGGATGTTCTGAAGGATAGATTCTTTGATCATCTCAAGAATAGCTTCCTTATTAAAACTTTGATGTACCACCATACTGATCTCTCTGCTGGGTTCAGGTTTATCAAATCGTTTGATTTTTGCATCTGTATTTAGCGTGTCAATGACCGATAACTCTGGTACTAGTGTATAGCCCATGTTGTTTTTCACCAAGTTCTTCAAGGTCTCTATTGATCCACTTTCGTAGCTAAGGTTGTTATTGCTGGAATTTTTCTTTTGCCGACAAACACTCAATACCTGATTTCGTAAACAATGGCCTTGGTTGAGCAACCAAAGTCCTTTTTCTGGTAAGTCAGAAGGTTGAATATGCTGTTTAGTGAATAATGGGTGTTCTTCTGAGCTGTATATGAGGAAGGGTTCATTATATAAGGGAATTTCTCTCAGACTGTTTTCGTCTAATGGTGTAGCTAAAATTCCGATATCGAGCAAGTCATTTTTCAGGTCTACTATAATCTGCTCTGATTCAATTTCTCTAATAACCAGATGAATTTTAGGGTTTGCATCAATAAATTGCTTCAGAAATCGGGGCATCAAATAGGGGGCAACAGTTGGAATAACTCCTATCCTGAAGGTGCCACTTAGATCATCTTTTTCCTTATTGATAAAGGATTTTAAGCCATTCACTTCTCTCAGAATCTGCCGGGCGCTCTCTATAACTTTAAGGCCTGTTTTAGTAGGTTCAATGGGATGCTTTGATCTATCAAAAATTTGCAAGCCCATCTCGGTCTCGAGCTTTTTAATCTGTAATGTCAATGTGGGTTGGGTTACGAAGCAACTCTCCGCAGCATTCACAAAGTGCCTATGGGTATCAAGTGCAAGAATGTACTCTAACTGTTGTAATGTCATATAGATAAAATCTATATCAAATCTATGAACATATAAATTATAAATGAAGTTGTATAGTTAAGAATCGTTAAGTGAATCAAAAAAATAGAAATATGGAAACTTTACAACACAATAGGGTAGTAGAAAAACTGAATCAATTATTGATCAACTACCAAGTACATTACCAAAACTTAAGACTGTTTCATTGGAATGTAAAAGGTCCCTTTTTCTTCATTCTTCATGAGAAATTCGAGGAGTTGTATAACGAAGCTGCTTTAAAAATTGATGAGGTGGCTGAACGCGTTCTTGCATTAAATGGAATCCCTAAAGGTTCATTGAAGAATATCCTAGCCAATGCTAATATAGAATCTCATGCTGAGATCATGGAGGCGAATGCTATGGTTGAAGCAATTATTGATGCTAACAAAGTACTAGTAAACAATTTAGAGGATCTACTGAAAGAAGCCAATGAGGCTGGAGATGAAGGTACATTGGATATCTTTACCAGCTACATTCAAGAATTACAAAAGCAGAACTGGATGTTAAAATCATTTCTAAATAACTAGTCTATGAATTTTCACACGCGTAAATGGGTAAAACCTGAAGATCTAAATCCGAACGGAACATTGTTCGGAGGACGATTACTAGAATGGATTGATGAGGAAGCCGCTTTATACACTATTGTTCAGCTTGAAAACAAGCGGATTGTCACCAAGTTCATGTCTGAGATCAATTTTATTAACGCACCAGTTCAAGGCGATATCATCGAGATTGGAATCGAGGCTATTGTTTTCGGCAAGTCTTCTATGACCATGCGCTGCGAAGTGAGAAACAAGTTAACAAGGGAGGAGATACTCAGCATTGATCGTATTGTGATGGTGAATTTGGGGCCTGATGGCAACTCTGCCCCACATGGAAAAACTAAAGTGGAGTATGTAGCGAATAGGTAGGAAGACTAAGCCAATTACTGATAAAGAGGAAAGGACGGACTCTTTCCTTTTTACCTTCTGTTATCATAATCTTCTAAAATGCTTAGATAACTATGGTACCTAGACACCTCGATTGTTCCTGCTTCTAATGCTTCTAGAACCTGGCAGCCAGGTTCGTTGGTGTGCAGGCAATTATTGAATTTGCATTGCCCTAAGTAGGCGCGCATTTCGGGGAAATAATGGCTAATCTCAGTGGCTTGCATATCTACCAAGCCCAGTTCTTTAATGCCTGGGGTATCGATAATCTTAGTCAGATTATCCATTTCAAACATCTCAGCAAAAGTAGTGGTGTGGGTACCTTTATTCGCATAAGTAGAGACTTCCCCAGTTTTTTGTACCTGCCCTGGTACAAGGATATTGAGTAGGGTAGATTTGCCCACGCCAGAGTGCCCTGCAATCAGGGTAGTTTTATCCTTTAATAAGCCAGTAAGCTCTAAGATACCTTCTTCGTCTAGCACTGAAATTAAACTCCCACGATAACCAATTGACTCGTACATCTCTATGAGCTCATGGCAAAAATCAATACCTGCTTGGTTGAGCAAATCCTTTTTATTGAAAACAACCAACGCGGGAATTCTAAAAGATTCGGCACTGACCAAGAAACGATCTATAAAGCCCAAGGACGTTTTTGGGAAGGTCACAGTGGCTAATAACAAGGCTTGATCTACATTGGAGGCAAGTATATGTGAGAAACCGGTCTTTCTCGTTGACTTTCGGATGATGTAGTTCGTCTTTGGATGAAGTTGTGTGATCACCGCGGAATTATCTCCTTTTTCTTCTTCTTCAATCTCTACCCAATCACCCACGGCAACAGGGTTATTGATCTTAATACCCTCCATCTTAAACTTGCCACGTAGTCGGCTGCGAAATACTTTTCCGGCTTCAGTTTTTACTTCGTACCAACTGCCTGTCGATTTGATTACCTGTCCTTTCATGCTATTCGTTTTTCAAGTAATCGAGTATGTGTTCAGTTGCCCCAGCATGTTCTTGGATATATTGCTTGCAAATATGAGAGGTTTTAGACCTGAATGTATTGTCCTTATTTAGTTTCTTTAAAATTTCAGATGCGTTAGCCATTGAAGCCACACTGAAAGCCCCTCCTAATTTTTGTAATTCAATCGACTCAGGAAATTTTTCAAGGCCCTTATTACCAAAAACTACGGGTAAGCCGAAAGCTACAGCTTCTAATATATTATGTAAACCGTCACCAAAGGCACCTCCTATAAAGGCAAAACTACCGTATTGATAGACTGAGGACAACATATTCATCGTATCAAGTATCAAGACTTCTGTAGCTTCTGGAATGATTTCGTTACTAGAATATCTATGGACTGACTTAGTCAAGCCTGTGGTCACCTTCCTTACGCTTGCCTCATCGATCATGTGAGGAGCGATGATAAATTTCAATCCACTTGCCGAAGTATTGATAAACTCTAGTATCACTTGCATGTCGCTCGGCCAGGCACTACCAATAATCATTAACTGATCATTGCCTTTAAACTTTTGGATACTTGGGTAAGTCTCAGGCTTGGCAATGGTCTTAATGACGCGATCGAAACGAGTATCCCCAGATATGCTAGCAGCCTCAATTCCAATGGTTTTAAGTAACTCAAGTGAAGATTCGTTTTGAACAAATGTATGATTGAAGAAGGCAAGCATTTTCCTATGAAAGCTTCCATATGGCTTAAAGAAAATATGATTTGCAGTAAATAGTGCTGAAATGCTATAAAGTGGGATGCTCCTTTGGTTCGCTTCATTTAAATAATGAAACCAGTATTCGTATTTGATAAAGAAGACCTTCGTTGGGTTTACCACATCAAAAAAACGCTTTGCATGCGACCGTGTATCTATGGGTAAGTAAAAAATAAAGTCAGCAATTGGATGCTGCTTTCTTTGCTCATAGCCAGAGGGAGAGAAGAAGGTCACTAAAATTTTATGGGATGGGAAAGCTTTGCGATAGGCTTCCATAACTGGCAACCCCTGTTCAAACTCTCCGAGTGAGGCTGCATGAAACCAAGCAATAGGCGATGTATTTTGAATAAGAGCATGCTTTAATGCTATAAAAAGCCCCTTCCTCCCCGCCAAGAAGTTCTTTGCTTTCACATTAAAGGGAGAGGCAATTCGAATCAAAAAATAATAAAACCTGATGCCCAGGTTATACAAGAAGATCATTGACTACAAAAATAGGAAACTGAGAAGATACTCTTTCAGTAAATGCGCTTTATGATCTAAAAACAAGATTTTGTAGAAAAATTGCATCCCCTACAGTAACTCTCTTCAAGAGTGGACCTCAAATTTTGCTACTTTCGTAGAGGAGATGCAATTTTAAGCTTCTCATTATTTTAAACTCTTATGTACTAAACACCAAAATCAATGCGCAAAATTTTTTATCTAATTGCCTGCATGCCCGTCATCCTTTGGGGATGTGGTGACGCAGGTGTTCAATCAGATGTTTCTAAAAACATTGAGATTGATCCGATTTCTGTGCAGCTATCTGTGCCTGCTATTGCAGTGGGTGTACTAGTTCCACAAACACCACCAATTTCGGTTAACACGGGACAGATTAACTTGGGATCTGATGACTTCGATGAATATTTGGAGGACACCGAGCGATTCACTATCAACAAAATGTCTTATACAATCGATAATTTCCCAGCAGGGAGTTCGGCTGATTTGGTGATTGATATGACGATTCAGATTCAAGGAGAAAGCTCGCAAGACCTTCTATCAATTAGAATTGACAATGTCCAGAACAATCCCGTCAATGTGCTTTTATTTGATAAGGACGCTCCTGGTTTGGTGAGTACTGCCGCAATTGCTAGCCTAGAGCAAGCCTTAAAGAACGGCACGTCTTTTCAAGTTGAAATGACAATTGTAGGTGAGGATGTTACCCTCCAGTCGCAAGATGTTGATTTTGACTTCATTTTTCAATTTGACGTAACGGCTAGAATACAGCTACTAGATTAATCCTCAAAACATCGACAACATGAAAAAAACAATACTAATACTTTTTGCTGCATGTTTTTTGGCTTTAACACCAAACATGACAAAGGCGCAAGGCCTAGACTTTGATAGCTTCCTAGAAGCTGGTATTGATGATGCTAGTTTGCTTTTGGAAAGCTACTTACAACCTGCCTTCGAGGGCTTTGGTTTTGGAATGAATAGTGGATGGTATAATACCGCCAAACCACATAAATTTCTTGGATTTGATATCTCTGGTAGTATCTCTTTGGCTAGAGTTCCTGATAGCAATCAGTTTTTTACTTTGCCAACAGGACTTACAAATGTGAGCTTGACCAATCCATCAGACACACGTAGGTTACCAACTATTTTCGGTCCCAATTTAGGTGCTGATGATCTTCCAGAGTTACGATTTACAGATGACAATGGAGATGAGATCATTAGGATTTCTGCACCTACAGGTCTTGGGATTGATGAAGATATCGTTCCTTTTAATGCTGTGCCAGTACCAATGATTCAGTTGGGATTAGGCATCTTCAAAGGTACCGAGCTTAAATTAAGGTATATCCCTGAGCAAGACTTTGAAGGTGATGGAGGAGTTAAACTCTTCGGGATTGGAGTAATGCACGATGTGACGCAGTATCTACCAGCAGAGAAACTACTGCCATTTGACCTTTCTGTTTTCTTAGGCTATACAAACCTAGAGTCGTATGTAAATATTGATGAAGCCGCAGGTCAGACAGCAGAGTTTAACGCTAATGCATGGACTGTTCAAGGAGTGATCTCTAAGAAGGTTTTGTTCTTTACTGCATTCGCGGGACTTGGTTACTCTAATAGTAATGTGGATTTCAATATGCTTGGAGACTATTCTACTGAGACGAGTACTTTTACGGACCCAATTAGTCTGAATTATAAGAACGCTGGTATCAGAACTAACATAGGTGTTAGAATTAAGCTTCTTTTCTTAACCATTACAGGAGAGTATGCAATACAGGAGTACAACACCTTAACCGCGGGTGTCGGCTTCAGTTTTAGATAAAAAGCACAACAAAATGTATAAAAAAAGGCCCCGATTTATCGGGGCCTTTTTTAGTTTCCTTTAAAGTCCGGTTTTCGCTTTTCAACAAAGGCATTCATTCCTTCTTTCTGGTCGTTGGCAGAAAAGAGCATATAGAAGTTTTTACGTTCAAAGTGAAGCCCTTCTTCTAGGTGCGCTTCGAATGATCTTTTAACAGACTCTTTAGCCATTTGAACCGCTATTGGAGACATGCTTGCAATTTCTCTTGCAAGCTTTGTGGCTTCCTCTAAATACAATTCTACTGGGACAATTTTGTTGATTAAGCCGTATCCTAAGGCTTCTTCAGCTGAGATGAATTTGCCTGTCAAGACTAATTCCATTGCCTTGGCTTTGCCTAGGGCTTTCGTGAGCCTTTGAGTACCACCAGCGCCAGGCATTACACCAATTTTGATCTCTGGTTGACCGAACTGTGCTGTTTCGGAGGCTACTATCATATCGCAAGTCATCGCTAGCTCACAACCACCACCAAGTGCAAATCCTGATACAGCGGCAATGATTGGCTTACGTGTTTTGTTAATCTGATCCCAAGTGCTGAATTGATCAGTTTTCCACATATCAATAGTTCCCTTGCCAGCCATTTGCTTGATGTCTGCACCTGCGGCAAAAGCTCTTTCGTTACCAGTGATGATAATTACTCTTACTTCCTCATCTTGGTCTAGTTCCTTTAGGTTGTCACGAATCTCTGCCATCAACTGAAGGTTAAGTGCATTTAGTTCTTTCGGACGGTTTAATTGAATGAGTGCAACGTGCTTTGCAAAGGTTTTATCAACTTTTATGAATTCCATAGGTGTGAATTAAGCTAATTGATTGTTTCTTGTTTTCGATTGCTAATTTAAGAGTCTAAAGGAGATCAATGAGTAAAGTGAATGTGTTATTTGTCTGCCTCGGTAATATTTGTCGTTCTCCGCTGGCCGAAGGAATTTTCAGACAGCGGGTCAATGAGAAAGGGTTGTCAGGGAGATTTGAAATGGATTCTTGTGGAACGGCAGCCTATCATATTGGTAAACATCCTGACAGTCGTTCGGTGGCTAATGCCAAACAGAATGGCGTACGCTATGATCATTACGCAAGACAATTCGAGGTGAAGGATTTTTATGATTTTGATTTCATTATACCTATGGATGATGCCAATTATGAGGATATAGTAAGTCTGAGGCCAAAAGGTGCCAAGGCCAGGGTCTTTAAAATGAGGTACTTTGACACCTTAGAAATAAATAGTGATGTACCTGATCCATATTACGGAGGAGAGCAAGGTTTCCAAGAAGTATTTGATATTCTTAATCGATCGGTGGATGAACTAATTGAGTACCTACTCGGAAAGAGCAATAAATGATTAGTTTTCCCTAGAAGCTAGAAGTCTTCCTAATGTTTAATGAAGAATTAATAATAGGTTGCAGGTTTTAAAATTGGAACTTCACTAATCACCTAACCATGTCTTTCGAAGTCTTGACGAAGGGAGAATCACACCTTATACACCATTTGGAAGTTATTCCTTGACCGTTGCTCTATGATGATTTGCTTGTCTTTCATCAGCTCATTAATCGAATCCTGGTTGTAATTTTTGATGGTAATCATTTCCAACCCTTCATTGTAGTAGATCAGAAACTCATCCATCAAAGCTCTTCGGAGTTGTTCTCGCTTCTTAGGATCATCATCCATGCATACGGTGAAAGAAATAGCCGAGTTTTGCATCAGATTGATTGTCAAATTTAATCTTTTAATATGCTCAAAGATCAAGTGAATATGATGCTCATTGATAAATGAGAAGTCACTTATTTTAAATGAAATCACGGTCTGTCCATCCTTGTGAATAATGGCAGGGGCTAAATTCGGTACTATAGATTCCTCAATCGTGGTACCTGAATCCTCAGGCGATTGAAAAGAGCGCACATAAAGTGGGATTCCTTTTTGGGCTAGTGGTTTGATGGTCTTTGGATGAATTACAGAAGCACCATAGTATGTCATTTCAGCAGCCTCTTTGTAAGGCAGCTTTTCATATAAGACAGTGTTTGCAAACTTTTTAGGGTCTGCATTTAAGACTCCAGGTACATCTTTCCATATCGTAACAGACTCTGCATTCACAGATGTCGCAAAGATGGCCGCACTGAAATCACTGCCCTCTCGTCCCAGTGTGGTGCTTTTGAAATCAGAATTACTACCAATAAATCCTTGCGTAATTACGATCCCTTCTTCAATAGACCTTTTAATTTGGGACTTGATCATTGCCTGAGAGGCGCCCCAATCTACTATAGCCTGTCTATGTAAACTATCTGTCTTGACTACTTTTCTTGCGTCCAACCATGATGCCGCAATACCTTGATTATTTAAATAACTGGCTATGATTTTTGTCGAAAGAATTTCTCCTAAAGAGACGGTTTGGTCGTACATGTAGTCGTACCCCATGCTTGAGCTGAACTCATTTAGTCCATTCTCTAACTGCTCAAAAACCTCAGCAATATCTTTCTTCAGCACTTCATCTGATGAAATGCCCAAGTCATTGATAATGGTTTGATGGAAGTCTTTTATTGCCTCTAGTGGCGTAGTTACTTCTCGCTCCTCCATAGTCAAGCTTAGGAGCTCTTCAAGGGCATTGGTTATCTTACCCATTGCGGAAACAACCACGATTAATTTGTCAGTTTGATAAGCCTGAATAATCTTGCTCATGTTCCTGACTGAATCTGCATCTTTTACAGATGCGCCACCAAACTTAAATACTTTCAAGGGACGTGTATATATTTTAGTAATTTCGCTGCAAGTTATTAACGATTTCCGATAAACAAATTACATATACCTATGGGAAAAGCGGAAAATTCGAGAATTGCATTGCCTGTTGGCTCTAATCTCGACCGATTTATCATGAGAAACCAAGAGGATTTTCCTTTTGCAAGCGGAGAGTTGTCTCAGCTAATCAGAGACTTAGCCTACGCTGGGAAAGTAGTTAACCGTGAAATCAATCGAGCGGGTTTAGCTGGGATTACGGGCTCCTATGGTGCGGAAAATATACAGGGAGAAACACAACAAAACTTAGATGTTGCAGCCGACATACGTTTTACAAGAGCTTTGAAGAAAGGTGGCGAGGTTGCTGCTATTATTTCTGAAGAAGTTGAAGATGTTATTGACCTCAACAACCCAAGAGCAAAATACATCGTAGCAATAGATCCGCTAGATGGCTCTTCCAATATTGATGTCAACGTTTCCGTAGGAACTATCTTCTCGATCTACCGAAGGGTCTCCCCAATGGGCAGCCCGGTGCAGTCAGAAGATGTTTTACAACCCGGTAAAGATCAGGTAGCAGCAGGGTATATACTCTATGGCTCATCTACCATGTTTGTGTATACCACTGGTAAGGGAGTGAATGGGTTTACGTATGAACCCTCATTAGGAGAGTATATACTTTCACACTCGAACATGACGATACCGAAAATGGGTTCGATATACTCGGTTAACGAGGGTGTCTCTGGTTCATTTCCTCAAAAAGTAAAAGATTATATAGCGACTTGCAAGGAACGTGAATACTCCGCTAGGTACATTGGATCTTTAGTGGCTGATTTTCATAGGAATGTGCTAAAGGGCGGTATCTACATTTATCCCTCTACAACAAAAGCACCAAACGGTAAGCTGCGTTTAATTTATGAGTGCAATGCTTTGGCATTTATTGCCGAAGAAGCAGGTGGTAGGGCAACAGACGGAACTAACAGGATCATGGAGATTCAACCTACCTCATTACATCAAAGAGTACCATTCTTCGTAGGGAGTAAGGAAATGGTTAAAGAAGCCTCGACACTTTAAGAAGAATATTTCTTCCGTAGGGCTACTTTCTGTAATTGTCGATCTAAAATCATTTTAGCGATTACTGACGTGGGATTATCATTTGATAATGCCAAGGCACCTTTCAACTTCTCTTCTGAGACATCAATTCGGTAAAGAACATTGATCAACCCATTGAAGTCCTTGCTCAATAGATCTTCCACCACGCGCACAATCATAAGGAAAGCTTGGTCATAACTGATCTCTTCCTTTGCTTGAAGGTTGAGATAGGACTTCTCAAGTTGGAATTCCTTTTCAAAAAGGGTAAGGCTGTTGATTAAGTCGCTGTGCTCGCTCATACAACTAATGGTGGTCTACTCTTCTGTTTTCTCTTCTCCTGCTTCAGCAGTTGCTGTAAAAGAGTCTGGAGCTATCTTAGCCAATAGATTGTACCAAGTCACAAGTTTCTTGATGTCAGACGTATATACTCTGTCTTCATCATAGTCTGGAAGCACATGCTTCAAGAAAGACTTCAGTTCATCCCCATCAGAATTCTTGTCGAGACCAGTGTCTCCTTCGAATTCAGCATGAATTTTTTGCATTACCTCATTCAATGGCGTTGCCCCTTCAGAGGTATTAGTGTAAATGGAGATTTCGCTTAGAATGGAAACTTGAGCATCAGCTCCAACGACTAGTTTTGACTTCTTGCCGTCAAGTGATTCTAAGATCACACCGTTCTTGGTAGGTTTTAAAACTTTAAATAATCCGCCTTTTCCAGATACGGATGCTATTTCTTCAAACTTCATAAATGCGCTGTTTCAATAATGGCTCAAAGTAAATCTAACCTGATTCTTAAATCAAAGAAAAACTCAACTTTCAAGAATATGTTCTATGTATTCGGACAACTCGGCTTTTCCTAACCCTGTTTCAGATGAGGATAAAAAGATCATGGGAAGGTCCGCCCACGTTTGTTTCATTACTTTTTTGAATTTGGCTATTGACTGTTGGGACTTATTCATGGATTGCTTGTCAGCTTTCGTAAATACGAGTGCTAACGGAACTCCACTTTCACCAAGCCATTGTGTAAATTCAATGTCGATCCTTTGTGGTTCCAATCTTGAATCGATCAATACGAAAACGATTTGAAGGTTTTCACGATTCAATAGATAATCCTGAATCATTAATTCCCAAGCAGATCTATTCTTTTTACTCGTCTTTGCATAGCCATACCCAGGCAAATCTACTAAGTACCAACTCTCATCAATCAAAAAGTGATTGATCAATTGTGTTTTCCCAGGACTACCAGATGTTTTTGCAAGCCCTTTGCGAGCCGTCATCATGTTGATTAGGGAGGATTTCCCCACGTTCGATCGACCGATAAAGGCGAACTCCGGTTTATCGGGCGCTGGGCATTTTTGATAATCTGTATTGCTTATTATAAACTCCGCCTTGTCGAACATTCGGCAAAGTTAATCAACTCCTTCAAAAGCTCCTTTTTTGTTTCTCTTTTAAACCCATACCTTTGTCCCTTTGATAAAATTTTAATTTAGCAAAGCGATATGCAAGTAGCAAAGAAAGGTAACCAAGTAAAAGTTCACTATACAGGAAAGTTAACTGACGGGACTGTTTTTGATTCTTCAGAAGGAAGAGCGCCATTGGAGTTTGAAGTAGGAGCAGGAATGATGATCAAAGGATTTGATGCTGCGGTGGATGGAATGAGTGAAGGTACAAAAGTAACAGTAGAGATTCCTGCTGCTGAAGCATACGGTGAAGCGAGAGAAGATATGATCATTGATGTCCCAAGAACTAACTTGCCGCCAGACATGAGCCCAGAAGTAGGCCAGCAATTAGCGATGAGCCAAGCTGACGGTCAGCAAGTACCAGTGAAAGTAAAAGAAGTTAGAGATGACGTTGTTGTCATTGATGCAAATCATGACCTAGCCGGAAAAGACTTAGTTTTTGATATTGAATTAGTAGAAATCGCATAAGCGACTTCTATGTAAAGGAAGGCCCTGCTCATTAGAGTTGGGCCTTTTTTAATGCTAGCTTTTTCTAACAATTAATGTAATCACTCTGTTTCCTTCGTATTATTGCAACCAGATTGAATTAACGATGTCCGTAGTTCCTTATAAAGAAAAGCAAACCACAAAAAAAGAACAGGTAGCTGAGATGTTTAATAACATCAGCCACAGGTACGATTTTTTAAATCACTTCCTGAGTTTAGGGATAGATATTTTGTGGAGAAAAAAGGCCATCAAGTTACTGAAGGCAGACCAACCTAAGCAACTACTGGACATCGCTACTGGAACCGGTGACTTTGCGATCGAGGCGCTTGCTTTAAATCCAGACCGTGTTGTAGGTGTAGATATTTCTTCGGGCATGCTCGAAATGGGTAAGCAGAAGATGAAGCGTAAAAAGATCGATCATATCATCGACATGCAGATGGGCGATAGTGAAAAGCTGCTTTTTGAAGACAATACCTTTGATGCTGCCATCGTTGCATTTGGTGTAAGGAACTTCGAAAACCTGAAGCAAGGCCTAATCGATATGCATCGTGTGGTAAAACCAGGTGGTAAGACCGTGATTATTGAATTTTCAAGACCACGTAAATTTCCAATGAAGCAACTTTACAGTGTTTATTTTAAGTCGATTCTTCCGGTGATTGGAAAATTAATATCTAAGGATCAATCGGCATATACTTATCTGCCAGAGTCGGTAGATGCTTTTCCGGATGGTCAGAATTTTTTGGACATTCTTAGTGAGGTTGGATATAAAAAGACTGAATGCAAACCTTTGACATTTGGCATAGCTTCGATTTACATCGGGGTAAAATAATTGCCTTATTACTTTTCTTTTCAATACTTCAGGTAAGCGCTCAAACGCGTAAGGCTGGGGTAACTATGCATAGGGTTGAAAGTGACAAGAAAACCTTCAAGTATGGTTTTATGCTCGGTGCCCATAGCAACAGTTATGGCATCAAATATTCAGATCGATTTGATACGCCAGAATACGACCAGATTAGCTCAGTTACTTCTGAAACTAATGCTGGCTTCGACCTTGGCTTTATGGTCAATCTAAGGCTTGCCGATCAAGTGTCAATAAGAGTTGTGCCAGTTAAAATTGGCTTATATCAAAGTACCGTCAATTATCAATATACAGATGGAACAGTCGATGCGCAATTGGTGGAAAGCACTAGGATAGAACCAGGTGTATTTGTGAAGTACAGGTCTATTAGGCGAAATAATTCACGTATGTACCTTATAGCCGGAGTGAGTGGTTCAATTCGCTCGGGTAAGGAAGATGTAGTGACAAGTTTGGACAAACTAGAAATTAGAAAAGCGAATATTAAAGTGGAGGTTGGCTTTGGTCTCGAACGCTATTTTGCATTTTTTAAATTTTCGCCAGAATTAAGATATGCAAGGGGCTTAATGAACGTTCTGAACCCTCAGGACAATATATTTCACAACGGACTGACGCGTATCAATACGCATAATTTCACCTTATACTTTCATTTCTCCGACTAGGGAATCTTTTCATTCCGAATTGGCTATTTTATTTTAAATTCACTACTCATTAATCTAGATGAAAATGAGCAAAATTGCATTCGTTACAGGAGCAACTTCTGGTATCGGTAGAGCTACAGCGTTATTGTTAGCCAAAGAGGGATATAACCTGATCATTTGTGGTCGTAGGGCTGAAAGGTTAGAAACGCTGTCCGCTGAAGTTGATGTCGACACGCTAGCTTTATCCTTTGATGTCAGGGACAGAAAAAGTGTCGAAGAAGCCATCAACAGCATTCCGGAAAAATGGAAATCTATTGATGTACTCATAAATAACGCAGGGAATGCGCATGGCTTGTCAAAAATTCAAGATGGTGATGTAGACGATTGGGATGCAATGATCGATATCAACGTGAAAGGATTGCTCTATGTCACAAAAGCACTGTTGCCTAGGATGGTTGCGAAAGGCTCAGGTCATATTGTGAATCTTGGCTCCATAGCTGGAAAAGAAGCTTATCCAGGAGGGAATGTGTACTGTGCCTCTAAACATGCGGTAGACGCGATCAATAATGGTATGCGAATGGATTTAAATGGGACTGGAGTGAAAGTTTCACAAGTATGTCCAGGACTCGTAGAAACAGAGTTTTCGATGGTTCGGTTTAAAGGAGATGCTGACCGATCAAAGACAGTTTATGAAGGATTTGATGCATTGACACCAAATGACGTAGCTGATTTGATTCGATTTATAGTAACCAGACCAGCACATGTAAACATTAGTGATACGATCATTTTCCCCGCAGCGCAGGCAGCATCCACCATAGTAGATAAGAAGTAATATGGAAGAGTATAGAGAAGAGGGTAATAGTGTAGAAGGGCTTCCAATACCTGATATTTTTTTGAATAGTGACACTAAGGCACCGCTTACCCACTGTGTTCAGTGTGAGTATGACCTATTAGCAGGCGATCGGTATTATATGATAGAAAAGGTATTTAAAAAGTATCCCTCATTTCAGAAAACTGAAGTGCTTTTTGAATATGCTGTTTGCTCTACCTGCTATGAGAATATGAAGGATCAGATGTCTGCCGAAAGCATGGCGAATTTATCGGAGTATATGATGATGAATACCGACTTTCAGGCAATGCAAAAGCGCATTGAAGAGCATCCGAATGATCCTGAAAAATGGCTTTCGCAATGTATGATCAAAGGCACTCCAAAAAATGAAATGACCGAATTTCAAATGGGTGCATGCTTCAAAGGAGATCGCCTTGTGACGAATTTTATGCCTCCATTTATCATTGGGGGACTAGCAATGGAAGAAATGAGTGGGCTTCTTTCCAAGCAAACGAAAGACGAAATGGACGATTTTATGGGGGAGAACTTCGGTATACCACCAGAACTAAGAAAAGACTTAATCCTTATTTGATATGTTTAAGAAGAGCCTTGCAATTTCAATTCTCCTAGTAACACTTTTTGCTTGTGTCGACAAGAATAAACTGGCTATTGAAGCAGGTGTGTCGATTGAGTTAGCCGAGTACCGTAAGGAAGTTTTATCAATCATTAACTATAAGCTGGAATTCAGGGTCCCAGATAATCTTAATCAACAAATTCAAGCCTTAGAGGATTTAACCTTCAACCTAAAAGACAATTCACAAGATTTACAGCTTGATTTTAAAGAGAGTCCTGAGCTACTGAAAGGACTGATTGTTAATGGGAAAAGTCAGGAGCTTCTAATAGAGGAGGAGCATATTATCCTTAAGAAGGAAAATCTTAAAGTAGGTTTCAATCAAGTAGAGATAAACTTCTTCGCAGGTGAAACTTCTTTAAATAGGAAAGAAGAATTTCTTTATACGCTATTTGTTCCAGATAGGGCAAGAACAGCTTTTCCAGTATTTGATCAACCTAATCTAAAAGCCACATTTGAGCTTGTACTTGATCTGCCAGCCGATTGGTCAGCCATCAGCAACGGTCCAATTGCACAGGCTTCTGTCAAGGACGGACGTAAGAACTATCAGTTTTATAAGTCAGACTTGATTAGCACATACCTGTTCTCATTCGTAGCAGGTGAATTTGATGTGGTGAACAAAACTGTTGGGGGAAGAGAAATGACCATGCTCCATCGTGAAAGTGATGAGCAGAAAGTAGCACGAAATCTTGACCTTATTTTCTATTTACATGCTGCCTCATTGCAATGGCTAGAAGAGTATACAGGGATTAAATATCCATTCAAAAAACTTGATTTTGCTCTAATCCCAAGTTTTCAGTATGGCGGAATGGAGCATGTTGGTGCCATTCAGTATCGGGCTAATTCATTAATGCTAGACGAGGATCCTTCACAGACTAGGCTATTGGGCAGGGCTAGCCTTATTGCGCACGAAGTAGCGCACATGTGGTTTGGAAATTTAGTGACAATGGATTGGTTCAATGATGTTTGGACCAAAGAAGTCTTTGCCAATTTTATGGCGGCTAAGATGGTAAATCCAAGTTTCCCAGACATTAACCACGACCTTAATTTCTTAGTAAGACATTATCCATCCGCTTATTCTGTGGATCGCACAAAAGGGGCTAATCCGATCAGGCAGTACTTGCCAAACCTAAAAGAGGCGGGGCAAATGTATGGAGCAATTATTTACAATAAGGCACCCATCATGATGCGCCAGCTAGAGTCTATGTTGGGAGAAGAAGACTTTCAGGCCGGTATGAGTGAGTACCTATCGACTTTTTCGAATAAGAATGCAACTTGGCCTGACCTGATAAAGATTTTAGATAAAAGGACACCGGAAGATTTGAATAAATGGAGTGATGTTTGGGTAAATACTCCTGGCCGACCACACTTTGATCTGTCAGCAGAGAAAATAGACAATCAAGTGCGAGTAACGCTGGCACAGCGGGACCCTGAAGGAGAGAGGGTTTGGGCGCAAGCGCTAAAAATGAATATTTATAGCCTTGAAAGATCAGAAAAGAGGGAAGAATTACTGTATTCAAACGAGGTACCCTATACGGTAAAAATCAAATCAAATTGGAAATCCTTTGAGGCTTTGCCAAATGCTGATGGAATCGGCTATGGGCTCTTTCCTGCGAACTACCAACTGCTTCAAAGTAGGTGGGATGAGTTGAGTGAAGTTGAAAAAGGTTCAGTGCTTGTTAACCTTTACGAGAATCTGTTAGAGCCTGATAATTATGGAAAAGAAGGACAGTATAGTCCTGAGCGCTACGTTGAATTGATCAAATGGATGGTAGTGAAAGAACAAAACCAGCTGCTACTGAACCAAATGTTAGGCCAATTGAATAACGTCTATTGGAATCTTCTCACGGATGAACAACGCCAAAGTATCGCTCCTGATTTAGAGCGCACACTTTATCATGTAATGAATGATAAAACGGAAGACCCTTCAGTCAAGAAAATCTTCTTCAATGCTTTCCGAAATGTGACCATCACTCAAGGTAATCTCGATAGGCTGTTGAACATTTGGCGAGGAACTAATAACGCCAAAGTGAGAGGTCTAAATCTCTCAGAGACCGATATGACCTCGTTAGCTGGGCAATTAGCGATTAAAATGCCTGAGCGGTCAGAAGAAATTTTGAAAGAGCAAGTTCAAAATATCAAGAACCCCGATAGCAAGAAACGATTCGAATTCTTGCTTCCGGCCTTGTCGGCTAAAACTGAAGTACGCGATCAGTTTTTCGCCTCATTGAAGGATGAGAAGAACCGCGAAACTGAATCGTGGGTTTTAGGCGGCTTAGGTTACCTATATCACCCACTGAGAAGAGAAGAGTCGGAGAAATATATTACCGAGAGCCTAGAGCTTTTACAGGAGATTCAAGTCACAGGAGATATCTTCTTTCCGAAAAGGTGGCTAGACCAAACCTTAGGCAATCATAATACCGAGAGCGCTGCCCAATTGATTAATGATTTTCTCAGAGAAAACCCAGATTATAATGCCCAGCTTAAGATGAAGATCTTGCAGGCGGGTGATATGACTTTTCGAGCAACCGAGATTCTGAAAAAGACGAGTTTGAAAGTAGAGTAGGAAGGATTGGTCAAAAAAATAACCCCTCAAATCGAGCGGTTTTCTTAATGACCTCTTTTTACGACTTAGGGCTGTCTTACATTATAATTGCCTCGTTTTATAGCGACTTGAGTCTGTCATTTCGATTGTAAAACTACACCAAAGCATAAGTAGTTCCACTGGATTTAGATTAAGAAAAGATTAAAATTGGATGAACAAAAAAAGCCTCGACTAGTCGAGGCTTTTTAAATCTATATTTTGTGCGTTGCTTATTTAGCGATTCTTTCGATCAAGTCAGCAGCCCTGTTAGAGTAACCCGCTTCGTTGTCGTACCATCCTACAACTTTCACCAACGTTCCTTGCGCAGAAGTCAACAAAGAATCAAAGATGTTAGAGTGAGGATTGCCAACGATATCAATTGATACAATAGGATCTTCAGTGTACTCCATGATACCTTTCATTGGACCGTCAGCAGCAGCTTTCATAGCCGCGTTGATTTGCTCTTTAGTAGCTGGCTTCTTCAAAACAACGGTAAGGTCAGTCAATGAACCATCAGGAATAGGAACTCTCATCGCGATACCATCCAATTTACCTGCTAAGTGAGGTAATACTAGACCAACAGCTTTTGCAGCGCCAGTAGAGGTAGGAATGATTGAATAAGCACCTGCTCGAGCTCTTCTCAAATCTTTGTGAGGTGAATCTTGCAATTTCTGATCAGAAGTATACGCATGAACGGTCGTGATGTAACCGTGCTCTATACCGAATGCATCGTCTAACACCTTCGCCATTGGAGCTAAGCAGTTAGTCGTACAAGACGCATTTGAAAGAATAGTCTCCTCACCAGTCATGGTGTCGTCATTCACACCAAGCACTACTGTAGGTATTCCTCCTTTGGCTGGTGCAGATATTACTACCTTTTTCGCGCCAGCTTCTAAATGTTGTCCAGCACCAGCTTCGTCTAAGAAGAAACCTGTTGACTCTAGAACGACTTCAACACCAAGTTCTCCCCAAGGAAGATTTCTTGGCTCTCTTTCAGCGTATATTTTAATTTCCTTACCATTTACAATAATACCGTCAGCTGTAGCAGAGACAGTACCATTGAATCTGCCATGAACAGAATCATATTTTAATAAATGGGCTAGGGTAGTAGTGTCAGTCAAATCATTGATCGCAACTACTTCAATATTTTCTTTTTGTAATAATGCTTTGAAAGTTAATCTTCCGATTCTTCCAAAACCATTAATCGCTACTCTTGTCTTAGACATAATCCTTAACGCTTTAAAGGGTTGTTTTTAGGAGGCGTAAAGCTAAGAAAGCTACGCTCCTTTTCAAATATAAATCATGCTAAGCCTCAGTTAGTCCGATAGCAAACGATTGTAATTTTTTAATGCAGAAACTTTTGCAAAATAAATACCGACATCTATATTTGCACTCCCTAATACGGTCCGTTCGTCTAGGGGTTAGGACACTGGGTTTTCATCTCAGCAACAGGGGTTCGATTCCCCTACGGACTACTAAAAACCCTATTTCTGATTCAGAAATAGGGTTTTTTTTGAGTTCCATATTCAATGATTTTGTAATGGAATGGGTGTATTGAACAACTATCTTCATAGTATCTCCTTTTATCTCTCCTACAGGTCCTATGGCGGTATTGAATACTCCTGATTCAGAATATCCACTCGAATTTATTGTTGGAACGATGACATCTTTCCAACAATAAATTTATTTATCTACTCGTTCTCCATCCTTCCAATATTCAACTTCTATTAAATTACCTAGTTCATCAAAATATTCCGTTTTACCATTATACTCAAACTCACCATCTTTGATCGTTCCTTCACTTTTTGAACTAACTTTTCCATCAGAGTAGTATTCATTATAAAAATTTTCATCCATTTTATATTCAATCAAATCACTTACATATGTTTTTAATCCTGTGTTAAGTGTTAATTCCTTAAAATTACCTTTATCATAAGAATATCCTTCTTTACTTACTGGAATCCCATTTTTAACCTTAGTCAAATCATAAACTCTATTTTGTTCTGAAGGGTGTCCAATGGTCCTAATTCTTACTAGTGACCCATTAAAAACTTCACCTTCAAGTATATATTTTCCATCTTCAAAATCTATATCCCTAGTACTTACATAAGTTTCTGTACAAGAACTTATTAAAATTGATAAAACGAATAAATAAATAAAATTTCTCATAATAATGTAGTTTTAGCTAAGATTTAGTAATAAAACAATTTGATTGGGGTAATCCACAAAGTATATCTTCTCATTAGATTGATTTTAATCTCCACCCCAACTATCCTGAAAAAAGATACCCACACCTAACTCTACCCATAGATAAAGAAAGAATAAAATAATTAGAATTAAGATAAGATGTTTTTTCATGTGGTTCAAAAATTATAATAAGAATCTATATTTAATAAACTTTGTTTTTTTCTAACCTCCCAAAGATTTTGAAGAATAGGTATTAGACTTCTTTAGGAGAAGTGTAACTGTGGGAAGAGTTTGTAATGATGAGATAGAAAGTATGTGGAATATGATTTGAAGAAGTATTGAAACTACTTTAAAACGATATAAGTGGAATCTTTAAAAACTTTATTTCCAAGAGTTGAGAAGAACTTAGATCCCTCCTCCTTCGAAGTAATGGAATGGGTGTATTGAACAACTATCTTCATAGTATCTCCTTTCATCTCTCTTACAGGTCCTATGACGGTATTGAATACTCCTGATTCAGAATCAGAATATCCACTCGAATTTATTGTTGGAACGATGACATCTTCCCAGTTGACAAGTGGTGGTAAATTCACATAGGTTAACTCTCCTGTAAACTCATTAATATAAGTGTAAGTGATATTTGTTGTTATGGTATCCCCTTCCATTAACCACCAATAAAGATTAGAACTAAATTCGACTTTTTTAGATCCGGGGCCACTCCATAAAGTCTCCCATACTGGATTTCCATCTCTTAGTAAACGTCCTGATATTCTTTGAATAGTTTGGTTCTCATTTTGATTGAGAGTCATCTCATAATAACCATCAGAATTTTTGGACAATTGAAATTGAGAATCATCATTGAGTCCTTCCAGAAACTCAATGGTGATTCCCTCACCATTATCTAATATAATTTCCTCTTTATCACAAGAAAATAAAAAGGGGAACAAGATTATTATGTAAACTATTTTAACTTTCATTTCTCATTTAACCATTTTATTCAAAACAAGAATAAGTTTTTTGTAACATCCTTTACTTAATCATCCTGTTTTACTCCATCCTTATAGGTACCCTTATCATATAACTTTCCATTTTCGTCGTAATATTCCCATTGACCATCTTCTTTTCCATCCTTATAGGTACCCTTACTCTCTAACTGACCATTTTCGTCGTAATATTCCCATTGACCATCTTCTTTTCCATCCTTATAGGTACCCTTATAATATAACTTTCCATTTTCGTCGTAATATTCCCATTGACCATCTTCTTCTCCATCTTTATAGGTACCCTTACTCTCTAACTGACCATTTTCGTAGTAATCCTCACGTGTACCAACTCGATCTCCATTCTTATAGGTACCCTTACCACTTAACTGACCATTTTCGTAGTAACTTTCAAGAGGACCATCTAGTTCACCTTCCTTGTAAGTTCTTTTGTACTCTAACTGACCATTTTCATGGTAAGTGTATGTTACCTCTTCTTCTACCTCTCCCTCATTATAAGTTACATTCTTCTTTAATTGACCATTTTTATTGTATACTTCATATTGACCATCTATTTTACCGTCCTTATAATCTCTTCTCTCCTCTAATTGAGTTTTCTCATCATCAAAATACTCAACTAATTCCCCATTAAATGGAAGACCCTTGTAACTTAGAACCCTAGGACTATCGGAATACGGATAGGAAAATGTTAAATATTCTTTTTCATCATCATAATCAACGGTTTTACCACATGATGATAAGAGAATGATAATTGATAAGATTAGTAGGTTTTTAAAATTTAAAATTTCTTTCATTTCTTAAATATTTAGTTGATTGGTTGTTGTTTTTTTTAGTTCTGACACAATATTAAAGATAATAAAAAATTTATAATTCTTTTAACAAACCAATCATTGGAGATAAGATGTTATACAAAAACTCCAAAGATGATAAAGGGTTCAAGGATTACGAAATTATTAGTGGTTATAAAAATATAGTAGTAGATGTTCCGATTGATGAAAAAAGAAATACATTAAGTTCAAATGATAGAATTAAATTAAACTCATTACTTTTGGAACTCAAGGAAAAGAGGAATTTATCCCACTCTGAAGTTTGTAATGAATTAAATAAAAGAGGGGTAAGAACTCCAACAAATAAGAAATGGGATAAACCAAAACTCTCTTCCTATTTCAACTATATTAAGAAAGAATATAGGTTGGGAAAGGGATAGGGGGTAAGATCAACGAACACAGAAAATTAACCTCTTACAGTAGAATAAGCCTTTAAGCTTTCAGGTATTCCTTTTTAAGTAAAGGACAGATTTTATAACGTTCATCTTTTGTATCATCATAGATGGCTTCTAGCACTTCGTAAACATTTTGAAGTCCTATTTTGCCGCACCATTCAAATGGCCCAAAAGGGTAGTTAGTACCGAGCTTCATTCCTTTGTCAATGTCTTCAACCGAGGCTGTTCCTTCTTGCAAAGTGAAGTAAGCTTCATTGATGATCATTGAAATCACTCTAGGAGTGACCAGTCCCACGCGATCGTCAACAACTATAAATTCGGTTGCTAAGTCATTACATAAAGAAGCGAGTTCAGCCTTTGCTTTGTCATCGAAACAGGATACTTCTAGTAGAGGCCTATTTAAAAATGTTGGTAATCCGTTAAAACCATACAGATTACATGATATGCCTTCTTGGTAATAGGCCAACTCTGCTAAAGAAATTTTAGGTGCATTAATAAAAACATTTGAATTCAAATTTGAGTACAGCTCAAATTGTTCAGGGTTGTCACCTATGTAAAAGTCAAATATGATATCTGCTTTTTCTAAATCATCTTTTCCAAAAGAATAATCTGAGAAAAACCCGTAGTCATAATTTTCCGTGAATTTTTCCTTGAACTCTTGCAAATTGCTTGGTGAGCCTACAACTAGAATTTTCATAATTGTGTAATTTGCTTCAAAAATATTCAATTAATTAAACTTGCCGATGTCAAAGACTATAATTAACAGTAATAATGCTCCAGCACCAATTGGCCCTTATAGCCAAGCGGTGAAAGCGGGCAATACACTTTATGTTTCTGGGTCAATACCACTTGATGCTCAAACGGGTGAATTGATCAATGCCAATATAACAGAAGAAACCCATCAGGTGATGAAAAACATGGACGCAGTGTTGAACGCTGCTGGAATGTCTTTCGAAAATGTAGTGAAGTGCTCCATTTTCATTAAGGACATGAATCAGTTTGGAGCTATAAATGATGCATACGGAATGTATTTTAAAGAAAATCCTCCAGCAAGAGAGACAGTTGAAGTAGCAAGGTTACCAAAGGATGTTAATGTTGAGATTTCTTGTATTGCTGTTGACCTCTAATTAGTCAGATAGCTTAAAACCTGAGTTAGATTTTCTATTTTTGCGCACTATTAATTAAGACTATGAGCGTAAGAGTACGTTTTGCCCCGAGCCCCACAGGAGCACTCCACATAGGAGGCGTTAGAACAGCATTGTATAATTATCTTTTTGCTAAAAAGCACGGAGGTAAATTTATTTTAAGAGTAGAAGACACGGATCAAAATCGATTTGTTGAAGGTGCTGAGGACTATATTCAGGAGGCACTAGAGTGGTGTGGTATTTCACCAGACGAAGGCATTGTTCAAGGTGGTGATTTTGGGCCCTACAAACAGTCTGAAAGACAACCACAGTATAAAGAATATGCAGACCAGTTAATTAAAGAGGGGAATGCATATTATGCCTTTGATACACCTGAGGAATTGAATGAAATGCGTGAAAGATTGAAAGATGCACGTGTGGCAAATCCGCAATACAACGCAATTACCAGAATGCAGATGAAAAACTCCTTGACATTGTCTGCCGAGGAAGTGGCCGCTAAAATTGCAGATGGAGAGTCTTATGTCATTCGCGTAAAATTGCCACGCAATGAAGACGTGCGTTTTGAAGATAAGGTGCGTGGATGGGTGGTTGTAAATACTGCAGCACTTGATGATAAAGTCCTCATGAAATCAGATGGTATGCCAACCTATCATTTGGCTAACATTGTAGATGATCATTTGATGCAAATCACTCATGTAATTAGAGGTGAAGAATGGTTGCCATCTGCACCATTACATGTGCTACTCTATGAATATTTAGGATGGGAGCAACCTGTATTTGCTCATTTGCCTTTATTGTTAAAGCCTGATGGAAATGGGAAACTTAGTAAAAGAGCGGCCGATAAGTTAGGCTTTCCTATTTTTCCATTGAA
>Ga0115567_10000135_pt1 | contig 71353 bp, 73 predicted proteins | sample COGITO_mtgs_1204_2_FD_88679 | JGI IMG/M metagenome (GOLD analysis project Ga0115567, IMG submission 88679) | Pelagic marine microbial communities from North Sea - COGITO_mtgs_120412 | ecosystem: Environmental > Aquatic > Marine > Epipelagic | place: Germany:Helgoland, sampling site Kabeltonne...
CACCATGTCACCATTTGCTACATGACTTATCTCATGGGCTAGCACCGCTTCTACTTGATTTTTTGACATAACATCCAAAAGTCCAGAGCTCACCGCAACTAAAGCGTGATTTCTATTCCAACCTGTGGCAAAGGCATTGGGAGATGAATGGGAAAAGATGCCCACTTCTGGCATACCAATCCCGGCCTCTACGGCCATATTTTGCACTGTGTCGACTAACCAGCGTTCGGTTGGGTTTTCTGCATTTACGATAATATGTACTTTCATGCTGCGCTTAGCCAAGAACTTGGATAAAAACAACGAGATAAACGCACCACTGAAACCTATCACTGCAGCATATACCAGCAAAGCGTTAAGATTGAGATCCACGCCGTTATTAGCCAATAAGCCTTGAATCCCAAATAAGCTAAATGTGATCCCTAACAAAGCCATAACAGCGATATTGGTACCTAAAAATAATAGAATTCTCATTGTTTACATTTCCCCAGGAATAGAGCCCAAAACCAGCATAGCCAATCAACATTAGTGTTTTCTATGCACTGTTATATCAGTTGCAATTACCTATCCTACAGGCTTTAATTAAAAACTAATAACCCGCCGCTTGTCCGTCTTTGCGACTTTCAGACGCACCGTAATATACCCCTGTTTTGGGATCACGCATAATTGCCTGATAGCCACCATACGCGCCAACCACATCTCGTAATATATGGCCCTTCTTAGTCAGCTCTCTCCTGACTTTATTATCAAAGCCTGACTCTAAGCTGATAAACCCTCCGTCGGTCATTAACTCACCCGTAGGTTGGCTTGAGCCAGAATGTAACATGCGAGGTGCATCACCTGCTTCTTGTAAATTCATCCCGAAATCGATTAAATTCACCACGATTTGTGCATGCATTTGTGGTTGTGTGCCACCGCCCATCACTCCAAAACTCACCCAAGGTTGGCCATTACGGGTGATAAAGGCTGGAATAATTGTATGAAAAGGGCGTTTATTCGGTGCATACACATTAAAGTGGCCTTTTTGTAAACTAAACAGCTCGCCTCTGTCTTGCAGCATAAAACCTAAACCCGTAGGAGTCATACCCGATCCCATGCCACGATAGTTGCTTTGAATAAGGGACACCATATTGCCGTCTTTGTCTGCGGTGGTGAGATAAACGGTATCGCCTTGATTTAACCCCGCATCCATACGCTTAGCCGCTTTGTTATTGTCGATTAACTTACGACGCTGCTGGGCATACTTTTTAGAGATCAACCAATCTAGCGGAATGTCATTAAAGGCAGGATCAGCGTAATACTTGGCTCGGTCTTCAAACGCCAGCTTTTTAGCTTCGACAAAAGTATGAATATATTGCTGTGAGCCAAACCCCATGCCCTCAATATCATACTGTTCCAACACATTCAGAATTTGTAGTGCAGCTATACCTTGACCGTTTGGCGGTAATTCCCACACATCGTAGCCTTTATAATTAGTCGACACTGGCTCGACCCACTCAGAAGTATGACTGGCTAAGTCTTCATAACTTAAAAAGCCACCTTGCTCTTGCATATAAGCGGCTATCGAGCGAGCAATATCACCTTTATAAAAAACATCTCGTCCACCAGTGGCGATTTTTTCATAGGTCACCGCTAGCCCTTTATTCTTGAATATTTGCCCCTTAACCGGCGCTTTGCCATTCGGCATATAAGTTTCTTTAAAGCCAGTAAATTCTCTTAGTATAGGCGCACTACGCTGCATGTAATAAGCGATTAACTCACTCACAGGAAACCCTTTTTTAGCATATTCAATACTGGGTGAAAGAATGCTGGTCATGGGTAAACTACCAAATTTGTTATGTAGCTCGAACCAACCATCTACTGCACCGGGAACAGAAACAGGTAAAGGACCATGGGAAGGGATTTTAGCTAGCCCCTGTAATTTAAAATGCTCTAAAGTCAGGGATTGTGGTGAGCGGCCAGATGCATTGAGACCATATAATTTCTGGGTTTTGGCATCCCAAACAATGGCAAATAAATCTCCACCTATGCCACTACCTGTTGGCTCAACTAGCCCTAACATAGCATTGGCTGCAATAGCTGCATCTATAGCGTTGCCGCCTTGTCTTAGAATTTCTAAACCGACCTGAGTCGCTAATGGCTGGCTGGTCGCTACCATTGCATTTTGGGCGATGACCTCAGAACGAGAGGCAAAAGGTTCACCCGTTATACGGTCATAAGCAAAACTTTGAGAGCCAGCTAAAACCAAAGTTAACAGGCTCACTAATAGTGATATTTTCATTGGCCACATATTTTAAATTAACAGTGTTATTAGGATACTCTGATTTTGCTGTGCAATGCACTGACTTAAACTGTTTTAGCAATACCCATAAAAAAGCCCCGCAGGTGCGAGGCTATAATTTTACCAAGGATTTAGAAAGATAATATCTTTACCTAAAAACCTATTTGTATTTGATTAAGAACGTGAAGAAGTGAAGTCAGGGTAAGCTTCTAAGCCACACTCACTTATATCTACACCTTCGTATTCTTCTTCTTCACTAACACGAATACCAATCACTGCTTTGATAATAGCCCAAACAATAAAGCTAGTAGCAAACACCCAGACAAAGATTGTCGCGGCACCAATTAACTGACCACTAAAACTAGAGGCATCGTTGGTCAAAGGCACAAGTAATAGACCTAACAGACCCACTACACCGTGAACTGAAATAGCACCCACTGGATCATCAATTTTAAGCTTATCTAAAGCAATAATACTAAATACCACCAACACACCACCCAAAGCACCGAATAATGTTGCTTGTAACGGGGTAGGGGTAGAAGGTTCAGCAGTAATAGCCACTAGACCAGCCAGAGCACCATTTAATGCCATGGTTAAATCAGCTTTCTTAAACAAGATACGTGCTAGGACTAGTGCTGCCACCAAACCACCAGCCGCAGCCGCATTAGTATTTAAGAAAACGACAGCAACGGCATTGGCACTTTCAACACTTGCTAAAGCCAGCACTGAACCACCATTAAAGCCAAACCAACCCATCCATAAAATGAACATGCCTACTGTAGCTAAAGGAAGATTAGCGCCTGGAATAGCGTTAACTCTGCCGTCGGAAGTATATTTACCTTTACGTGCACCTAGTAATAACACACCAGCCAAAGCCGCCGCCGCACCAGCCATATGCACAATACCTGAACCTGCAAAGTCAGAGAAACCAAGATCCCCTAAGGTATACATGCCAAATACAGAAGCACCACCCCAAGTCCAAGACCCTTCCATTGGGTAGATGAAACCGGTCATTACCACTGCAAAAGCCAAGAAGGCCCAAAGCTTCATACGTTCAGCAACGGCACCAGATACAATAGACATCGCGGTTGCAACAAACACAACTTGGAAAAAGAAGTCTGAAGCAGGTGAGTATGTATCTTCATGCTCAGCAACGCCGTTACCTAAAATTCCATCAAGGAATGGCGTGGCTGCATGTAAGCCTTCAGGCCCACCATACATAACCCAATAACCACACACCATAAACATGATGCAAGAAATCGCATACAATGCGATGTTCTTAGTTAAAATTTCGGTGGTGTTTTTAGCCCGCACTAAACCCGCTTCGAGCATAGTAAAACCAGCGGCCATCCACATGACTAGGGCGCCGCATATCAAAAAGTAAAAAGTATCTAGGGCGTAGCCCAATTCAAAAGTAATTTCCACGGTTGCTCTCCTAAATTCTAAATGGCTTCGCCATCTGTTTCACCAGTACGAATACGAACGGCATGTTCTAAGTCATACACAAACACTTTACCGTCACCAATTTTGCCAGTTTTAGCTGCACCCACTATGGCTTCAACTAAACGCTCGACGTGGTCGTCTTGCACGGCAACTTCAAGTTTCACTTTTGGTAAAAAGTCCACTTGATACTCCGCGCCGCGGTATAATTCGGTGTGGCCTTTTTGACGACCAAAACCTTTCACTTCAGTGACAGTTAAGCCGTCTATGCCAATTTCAGAGATGGCTTCTCGCACATCATCAAGCTTGAAAGGCTTGATAATCGCAGTGACTAATTTCATGGTGTAGCTCCCAGGTTATGGTTATGTGTTGCAAGTAATTACTAGAACTACAACAAGTCTCATGCCATATTTTTTTGTTAACAATATCAATTAGTTAAACGGTTCATGCTGTGGGGTGTGACATTTAATTGCTTTTTTTTGGTGCAACAACAAAAAATAGGATCAAGTTGGTGCACGTATTCAAAATATGTTTCTGCATCGCCCCAGAATCTCTATTTGAAAGACAGATGTCAGTGTGGAATACTTGATTCTGGTTTATTCTTCAGTCACTCACTCGATGGATAACAAAACATGCAATACGACATTTCCATTACTGAAAACATTGCTTGCATCACACTCGAAGGCAATCTCAATTCCCTAGATTTGTTGTTTATGTTTCAAAGTAAAGAGTACAAAGGTGTCATTAATCAGTATAAAAAAATCCTTATCGACTACACCAACATTTGCGGTGTATCGGTCACTGCTGAGGATGCTGTTGCCATAACAATGCTTGGCAAGATGGATTTGGAAAATATAGGTGAAATCACCATTGTGTTGGCGGTTAATGAGAACGAACGTGACGTGATGGAGGAAGTCACTAAAAGTATCTTTTCTGATAGTCAGTCTGAAGTACTTATTACTGACACTAAAAGCAATGCCATGAAAATATTGCATTCATCCTAGTTAGCCAAACGCCCTTGCTGTTACTGGAATGAGTCATTATGGCTATGTTGAACTAAACCAAAACAGGGTACTCTATTAAATCCTAAACATTTATCAAGGCCATGCGCGAGCAGCAGTGTTTAAAAGAAATAAATTTTTATTATTGTCAGGTTTTGCGCATCTGATTGTCTTATATATTGTTGCCCAGTCGGTGATGTTTCCCTCAGCATCTGACTTGCCAGCAAAAAAGCCAGACGTCATTCAAGCAAGATTGGTATTTGATTTCCCCCCCCCAACACCAGAAATCCCTGTTGAAATAATGGAACAAGAAAAATCCCAACCTGTTGAGTCAGAAGAAGATCTTGTCGTTGTTGAAACACCTGCGGAGACTAAAGTTGAACCTGTTGCGGAGCCAGAACCAGAACCAGAACCAGAGGTGCAACCAAAGCGTGAAGAAGCGATCCCAGAAGAACCTGAACAAAATGAAAAAGCTAACGAAGTTCCGCCAAGGGAACAAGCTAATCTAGCCTCACCTAGCCCAGACATTAGCGCCCCTGCAACAAGCATGGCAAGACGTCACCTAAATAGCTTCCAACAGCAACAGCAAAATAAGGTGGCAGAACAAGCATCTCGGTATTATCAGCAGCACAAAAACTCCCCGGTCATTGATGATGAAGTCAAAAACCCTTTTATGACTGAAGATGAAAAAATGAGAGATAGCCTAAAAGTACGTGCCGATTGCAGTAGTGCCAGCAAAAAAACAACAGCAGTTATCTTAGGTTTTCTAGGTGGTCAGATCGACTGTTCGACACCTCCTTCTATTGATCACTTTATTCAAGACAGGATCAATAAACAATCCAATTTACCCCGTCACCCTAACCAGGACGATCAAAAAAGACCTCAATCCATTGTGATTAAAAAGAAACCCTAACCAAATATCCTCTGCAAAAGACTAGTCGATTCAATTGCCATTTAATCATGCTTAAGCCTTACTTTGTCCCTTCGTTCGCTAATAATATGTATCGAAATCAAACATATCACTATTGACAATATTCTAATTTTATTAGGGATAACTGAGTGGCCGTTAAACCTTCTTTAATTATTTTAGTTGCATCCAACTTCTACAGTAAATCGTTTTACTGTTAGGATAGATATATTGAAGCTAATTTTAGGTATGAATTAATGGACAACAGTGAAAACTTGCAATTACTTGGTAAAGTTGCAGCAGGGGACAGGCAGGCGTTCGAACAACTTTACACGGCTACAAGTGCGCAGCTTTACGCGGTTAGCTTAAAAATATTACGCAGAAAGGATCGCGCAGAGGATGCGCTGCAAGAGGCCTTCATTCGCATTTGGCATAATGCTGGAGAATATACGCCGGGCCGGGGAACAGTGTTGACTTGGATGATCAGTATTGTTCGTTATCGTGCTTTTGATCTGATCCGCTATCATAAAGTGCGTGGTGAAGAAGATTTGGAAAATAATGAATTTTCTGCAGATGAAGATTTACAAGAGTTAACTCTTGAGCAAAAAAATCAGTTAGATTTTTGTCTTAAAGAGCTGGAAACACAACAACAGCAAGCCATACATTTAGCATTTTTTCGCGGTTTGACCCATCAAGAGGTGACAAACCATATCGAAAGTCCATTAGGCACCACTAAAAGCCTAATTAGACGAGGCATGCAATCACTTAAAAGGTGTCTAGGATTATGAATTACCTAAACCAAGAACTTCAACATGCATTGGCCGCTGAGTATGTGCTCGGCACATTAAGAGGGCGCGCAAGGGCGCGTTTCCAAAAGTTACAGCTACGCTACCCAGAGTTAAAACAGATTACCCACCAATGGGAAAATCACATCAATAGTTTAGGTGCTCAGTTAAAGCCCGTATCGCCTGATCCCATCGTTTGGGAAAAAGTGGTAGCCAGACTGGATGGTGTGTCTCCGCAAATAGCGGCATCGAATGTAGTGAAATTTCAAAAACGAGCTAATTGGTGGCGCAGTACCACTATTTTTGCTGCAGCCGCTTCGATTTTATTGGCTGTATTATTGCTAAACCCACAAAGCCCTGAGATCTTTTCCCCTGAGCGAGTGACAGTGGTGCAAAATGCTGAAAATAAACCTTTGTGGTTAATAGAGGTGTTTAGCCAAACAATTGATATCAAAACTACCGAGTTAGTGGACGTAAAAGCCCAAAACGATTATGAATTGTGGATGGTACCCAGTAATGGCAATGCGCCCATATCTTTAGGGTTATTACCACAACAAGGGCAAGCCACATTGGCTAAAATTGACCAGTTTGATACCTTAAAGATAGCCGCGTTAGCAGTCAGTTTAGAGCCGCTGGGAGGCTCACCTACAGGCGCACCTTCTGAAGTATTATATGTCTCAGAATTGGTTTTGCTTTAGAGATATTAGCCATTTAATTTGAAGAGCTATTGAAACCCTTTCACCTAACCGGTAAAGGGTTTTTTTATGTCTTTTACTATCTCCGATTTGTCCCATCAAATTGCTTATACCAAAAGGTGATTTTCAGCCTTGGTTCATTAAACGGCCATTAAGCGACCATGAAGCGACATAGTGTGTTTTTAGATTTATTCACTTTAAAAACTGACAAATATAGATTTATTTTGCCGTGTAAAAACTACACACACCGTGAACTATTTTCCATAAATCAATGAATTCTATTCATATTTATTTCAATCAATAAGCACTGAGATCGTCACAAGGCTGACTTAGCGGCCGAAGCGCGCGATGGGATCTTAAGTTGCATCACTAAGAACGTTTGCAATCAAATTTAGTGTCCCTGACGTTTATTTTAAAAGAATTTCAGTATTCTGAAATTAATTAAATTCTTTTGCATCCAATATCACAACTGGTTCGTTAATAGATGTGACAATGTCTTAAATAATAAAAGGAACAACAATGAAACGTACTACTAAAACTTTTGCTTTAAGCTTAATTAGTTCGGTGATTATCGCCCAATCTGCCATGGCATCTAGCCACAGAGAAGCGCCTAATATCACTCGCTTACCCACATTAGATTCTACCGATTTTTACGCCTTCAATAGTTACGAAGAAGGCCGTGGCGAATATGTCACCATGATTGCAAACTATATTCCTTTGCAAGATGCCTACGGCGGTCCAAATTATTTTGCTATGGATCCCGCTGCGGTTTACAGCATTCATATCGACAGTGATGGTGATGCTGTTGAAGACATGACTTTTCAATTTAGATTTGAGTCAATGTTGCCCAACGCTAACGAAGGCGTAGCATTGCCCATTGGTCCTGCTGATAATCAGCGTATGGTGAAAGTGCCGTTAAAAAATATTGGCGGAATCACCGCTATGGATCAAAGTGCGGCTAACTTTAGCGAAAGCTATAGCCTTAATTTAGTGACAGGCCCTCAGGCTACTGGTACCAGCACCCAGTTAACTAATAGCACAACAAGCACTATGACTTTTGGTAAGCCTCTTGATTATATCGGTAATAAAACCTTTACTGACGGCACAACTTACGCTGCGTATGCGGATAGCTTTATTTATGACTTCGCTATCCCCGGATGTGAAAGCATGGGTAAAGTGTTTGTTGGTCAACGTAAAGACCCCTTCGTTGTTAACTTAGGCAAAACCTTTGACTTAGTAAACTATGTGCCTGTTGAAGGCGACAGTGCGCCGGGTGCAGGAGATGGTAATGGCTTTCCTGGTGGCATTACACAAGACAGCATGAATGATGATTTGGCTGATAAAAACGTCACATCTATTGCAGTCGAAATACCTAAAGCCTGTGCTACAGGTGCGGGTAATGGTTCGATAGGTGCATGGACAACGGCAAGTTTGCCTCAGGCACGGATCCTTAATCCAGATGCTAGCTTTGGTAATACTGAAGTGAATGGCGGTGCGCTTACCCAAGTTTCACGTTTAGGTAATCCATTAGTAAACGAATTAGTCATTGGCTTGGCGGATAAAGATAAATTCTCTAGCGCACATCCTAAAGATGACGGGCAATTTCTTGATTATGTCACGCATCCATCTTTACCAGAATTGTTAAATATTCTGTTTAAAGATGCGGTAAACACAACGTTAGGCGCCGAGATCCCAACCCTAGCACCTACTAATTTCCCAAGAACGGATTTAGTGACTGCGTTTTTAACTGGGTTTGCAGGTGTTAACCAATTGGCTACTGTTACGCCATCTGAAATGTTACGTTTAAATACCGCCATTGCTGCAACGGCCACCGCAGAGCAGTCACCATTTGGTGTAGCTGGTGATGATTTAGCTGGATTTCCTAACGGTCGTCGTCCTGGTGATGATGTAGTGGATATCGCGCTACGTGTGGTAATGGGTCGTTTATGTTACCCCATCCCAGTAGCAGGAACAGATACTGATTTAGGTTTATGTGCTCCTGAAGATGCCAGTGTTGGTAATGTACCCTTTACTGATGGCGCACCGTCTGATGCTACTATGATGATGAGTCGTTTCCCCTATCTAGCGATGCCTTTACCTGGCTCTGAATAAGGAGAACATTATGCAATTTACTAAAACCAATACTTGTTTGGCAATATCCATTGGCGTGTTACTTATGGGCTGCTCAGATGATGGTGATGGAATACCGGTAAATACTGATCCTGTAGCGGTATCGGTTGACCTAATCACTCAAGCTGATGTGGCAATTGTTGATATGCTATCAGGTACCGATGCCGATGATGATCCTCTTAGCTACGCTGTAGCCGAGGAACCTACGCAAGGTACCGTCACCATAGACGCTGATGGGCAATTTACTTATCAGCCAAACTCAACGGTAACTGGCACTGATAGTTTTAGCTTTACTGTGTCGGATGATGCTTTTGGCACTGACACCGGTACTGTCAATATCACTATCGAGAAACAAGTAGTAAGTTTTTCTAGCTATAGCCGTACGGTCTTTGCACAAAATGAGACCGATAAGCCGTTGCCAACCAATGGTCGGGACTTTACGCAGGATGTGACAGACCCGAATGCCTATGATGACTTATTGATTGCTCAGTAATTAATAGTCGGTTTAGGCTCAGGAACAGAGCAAAAAGTCTGCAGCATGGATTTTTTGTTTAGACTATAAAGGGCGCTTACCATGAGGTAAGCGCTTTTTTTTAGTTATACGATTTAACTCATTTTTCAATCTACTGCTTCATTCTCACTCTTCGAGGCAATACATTCTATATCTAGTAATTGAATCACAACGTTAGTCTGCTCGTGCTTTAATAAACATTTATTGCTTTGTAACAACAGTGTGAACGAATCAATTGGTTTTAAGTCTCGCTCGTCAATTAACCTGCCAAAGCCGTCTATAGAATGAGAGCGTTCGATGATGACTGTGCTACTTAGGGTAAACACATCATCAGCTAATTTTACTGGCTGACTATTGAGTAAATTTCCTATTGCTTGTTCTAATAGCACACGGGTTTTTGTCGATTGTGTTTCTAATAATGCGTTTACAGGTTGCTGTGCTTGAGTGATTTGGCAACCCACTAACACAACCAAAGCTAACAACAATAACTTTCCTGATAGTCGGATTTGGTTCATGACGATGGTTCTCGAATTGGCGTGTAAATTTTATTTTCGAGGATCATAAAGTTCTCTAAGGTATTTGGATTTTTGATGGATAATCCTGAACCTTTTGCGGAGGTCGATTTTTTGCTGATTGCTTTGTTTTGCATGGGGCAAATTCCTGTTTCAGCATAGTTGACAGCCGCTGCTAGTAGCGATTCATCTTGATTACCAAGGGCTTGGGGAAAATCATCAGCTAATTCGCAGCCTGGCAGTTGGTCATCAAAAACCGGCGTGGTTGCAGGTCTAAAACCCTCTGAGTATTGCCCAAAGCCTTTGGCATTCACACCTTGAAACTGAATTGTGAAATAAGTAGTGCTGCAATTATCTGTTGGATAAAAGCCATAGGGCTTACCACATGTGGTATCGCCAATTAATACGACTTCCACATCAACACCTCGTAGGCCATTTATAACTGCCTCGCTAGCAGAACAGGTATTGTCTGTTGCTAAAATAAACACACGGGTCAAACTGATAGATGGTAAATCGTTATTAGTAAATTGGTTTGTCGTCCAATTAATTTCTTTAGTGTAAAAAGGTGTGGGTTGTAATGCGCTGCCAGTCACTGGATCAACATTAGGATGCTTATCATTGAATTGTAGCGTTTCAAAAGTTTGATTGTTGGTTTGGGCACTGCCCGCTACCATATAAGCGACTTGCGAGGCCATTACTAATAACCCCCCGCCATTATAACGCAGGTCAATAACTAGCTCGGTAACACCTTGATCAACAAATTGCTGAAAGCCATCAATAAGGCCATCTTGTGCTGTTCTGATAAATGAATTGAATTGCATATATCCCATTTTCCCAGCGGCTGTGTTTATTACCCTAACATTTTGAACTGGTTGTAATGCAATATTGGCGGATGTTAATTTGGTCGCCAATAACGTTTTTCCAGCATCGTCGGAAAATATAAAATCGAAGGTCTGTCCCGGATCAGATGGAAATAACGCCTTATTAATTTTATCAACGTCAGCTCGGGTAGCTGCGTTTATAAAATCAACGCCATCAATTGTTTTTAATTCGTATCCTCTACTCACACCAGCGAAAGCCGCAGGTGAATTAGGTTCGGTATAACGCACAATTAAACGCCGAGGTGAACTTGAACTAACAAATTCCCAACTAATGCCATATCCAGAGGACACGCCACTTTGGGTACGTTGATTGTAGTCTTCTGTGGATTGAGAAAAATGGAAGTTATCTTTAAACGATCCTGATACTGTGCGCTCATCGGTTTTTAGTTGGCTAAAATAATCAGCAACGGAAAAAGGTGCAGGGTTGTTATCATCTACCTCGCTATACCAAAGGTAAGTATCGTTCGTCCAAGAGCGAAGCCACATCTTTTCATGCATGGCAGTGCCTTGAGAATCCAAGAATGTATCGCCATTGCTATCAGGGCCTGTTCTTGGAACGGCACAAAGGTTTTTATAAACTGAATCATCAGAAAATTGCCCAGCTATCCAATTTGGTTGGTTATTACTAGGTACTGGAGGCACCCTTGGTGGCTGTGAACTCCCACCTCCGCAACCAACAAATACAAAGCCAATAACAGTAATAGCGGCTGACAACAGATTTTGATTCATGCTTACATTTCTCTAATCGAGGTGTTTTTTCTAGTTAGATTTTGATGGCATCATTATGGAAGTTACTCAATGAACGCTATTCCAGCTTCAGACTAGACAGGTCAATGGCAAAATTAGTTTCATATGCACAAGTGTTGGCTTAAGTAGCAGACTTGTGTTTAATGCCTGAACTTGCAAGCTGAGTACCGACCAAAGACACTAGACAGTAGGCAGTAAAGTAATAAAATCCCTCGCCAGCAGCAGATAACGTTTGAGTGCTGATATCTAACGCAATTTTAAAACCAAACACACTAAATTGTTCAGTAGTAGATGTATCTGCATGGTTGGTAGACATAATTGCTAGAAAAATAGCGATAACAAACACGTCGGCCATCGACCACTTGCTTATGGCACCCACAAAGCTATTGAGTCTTTTTTCAACTTGTAATGATTTGGTAAAGTAGGCAATACACAGCAGTAATGTTTTTAATAATGGAACGCACACCGAAAAAGCAAATATTAACGCGGCGACTAACAATCTTTGGTCATCCCATAATTCGCCAATGGTCGCCATAATTGATAATTCTTTATTTATTAGCGATGACGTGAGGGCAGAACCACTGATATTGGCTGCCATTTCCATATTAAAGGAAAACATGGTCAACAATATACCAGGGAAAAATAGTCCTAGGGCGATAATATTAAAGGCAAAGCCAAGATGTTTTTTATACATTTTCAAACGTTTTCAAATAATGCTTCGACTCGCTTGCGAGTATCTTCGATTGTACTGATATCGGCAGGGGCAATAAAAATCGTGTCATCCCCGGCAATAGTGCCTAATACGCCATCTTTCTTACCTAAGGAGTCTAATAAGCGAGCAATCAATTGGGCTGCGCCTGGACTAGTGCGAATAATCACCATCACATTATTATGTACAATATCTAGAACAAGCTGTTTAAGAGGGCTTTTTGCTGTAGGCATACCCATTTCTGGCGGCAAACAATACACCATATCACCCCGTGCGTTGCGAGTGCGAACAGCGCCAAACTTGCTTAACATCCGGGATACTTTGGATTGACTGATATTATCAAACTGCTGTGTTTTTAGCGCTTCGACTATATCGCCTTGAGATCCAAAGCTTTCTGTTTTAAGAATGTTTTTAAATGCTTTAATTAATGCGTCTTGTTTAGTGATGGCCATAAGAAACTAGTTGCTGGAGGTGATGTTTGTATTTTGCCGTATTGCTTGGGTTTAAGCAATTTGCCTGCATCAACAAAGATGAAGAATATATGATAAAACATAGCTAACTATTAAATCGAGCAAGACCCTAGTATAATCCCGCGGTCTAAAAAATTGACCAAGATTTTTATTTTACAAACTTTTTATTACAACCCATGTTAGTTTTGATTATTGCAAAGCATAAAGCTTTTCACAGGAGAGAATCATGAAAATAGCCGTATTAGGTGCAGCCGGTGGTATCGGCCAAGCATTATCATTATTATTAAAAACTCAATTGCCAGCGGGCTCAGAATTGAATTTGTATGATGTTGCTCCAGTGGTTCCGGGCGTAGCGGTCGATTTAAGCCACATCCCTACTGATGTGAAAGTACAAGGTTTCGGAAAAGATGATTTAGCTGATGCCTTAACCGGTTGTGACATTGTGTTGATCCCAGCAGGTGTGCCTCGTAAGCCTGGTATGGATCGTTCTGATTTGTTTAACATTAATGCTGGTATCGTTAGAAATTTAGTGGATGCCATTGCAGATAATTGCCCAGAAGCTTGCACTTGCGTTATCACTAACCCAGTGAATACTACTGTTGCTATTGCCGCTGAAGCGTTAAAAGCCAAAGGTGTGTACAACAAAAACAAATTATTTGGTGTGACCACCCTTGATGTTATTCGTTCAGAAACCTTTGTGGGTAATCTTAAAGGATTAAACCCAGAAAACGTGCATGTCCCTGTTATTGGTGGACACTCTGGCACCACTATCTTACCTCTTTTATCGCAAGTTAAAGGTGTGGAATTCACTGATGAGGAAGTGGCAAGTTTAACCACTCGTATCCAAAATGCAGGTACAGAAGTTGTTGAAGCTAAGGCTGGTGGCGGTTCGGCTACACTTTCTATGGGTCATGCTGCAGCAAGATTCTGCTTATCTTTGGTTGATGCGATGCGCGGTGAAAACGTGGTGGAATACACCTACGTTGAAACCAATAGTGACGACGCAGCATTTTTTGCTCACCCAGTACGCTTGGGCAAAAACGGCGTAGAAGAAATTCTTTCTTACGGCGAATTGAGTGAATATGAAGAAAACGCTAAAAACGCCATGTTAGATGGTTTACGCAATGACATCGAATTGGGTGTTAAATTCGTTAAAGGTTAATTGTTATTGAGCGCTATTAATTAGACGCTTACAAAAAAGCCCCTTAAAGATAATTCTTTCAGGGGCTTTTTTTATTTAGATTGTTGTTAAGAAAGTTGTTATTACGCCGCTGCTACAGGTCGACTGGGTACCGTCTTATTAGTCTGAATAGGTCTTGTAGGTTTGCTTTGTCTGGCAAATGCTGACGCCAACTTACCACCACTTTGAGGTATAGGTGAGTTCAGTTGCTTTAATTTAGGTTTAGGAAGCTTAGCTTGAATGCATTCCCTAATATCCTGCGCTTTGTAGCCAGAACGCACTTTAATCCTAACATGAGGTATATGCGCTGCATCAAGGGCGCCGCTAACATAAAAGTCCCTTTGGCTCTTGTAACCATCTTTACCACTGTTGTGAACTAAATCAATCGCAATAATAGGTGACATGTCATCTTTGGAACAGAGTACAAAATCGAGGTGTTTGCTGCCTGCTCGTGAAGTGGCATTTTTGCTGGTTTTTTTATCTGTATTTTGATGGATAGTCAAAATGTCGCTCATCTTCACTCTACATAAAATACGAAATTCATTTCCTACCGCTTCCTCGATAAGCCCTAAAAACGTACGTTCAACAGGAGTAAACAAGTTGCCTTTCTTTTTAAAAGGAAATGCCAAGCCCGGTTCATGTAGTTTCATTGCGCCTACAGCTACGATGATTAATAACATCATCAAAATAATTGCTAGTTCCATGGTATCTCCAAAAGCCAATGTCAGAAAATTGACTAAGTATTAGTCTTTTCCTGACTAAGCAAAGAAAGTGCCAATGGAGTGATAACAGTGAGTCTTTTCGAAAATTTTAAGAGAGAAGTTTGGAGCTAGGCTTAACCTGCTGATTTTATTAGGATATCTATTTGACTGCCTTGACCATCTTTAGATATAACTACCACTTTTTGGCCATTGGCATATTGCAATACAATACGGCCTTTGAGCATGGTTTCATCTTCGGCTTGACCGAGTTGACTGATATAAAAATCTTTGGCACTTTGCTGATCGCTGATAGCAAAATAGGACATACTGGCTGGCAGTTGTTCGGCAAATAATTGGCAGAATTTGGCATTAGGGTATAGAGGTAATGTGTAGAAATCCGCTGGACAAGTGGGGCTGCGAGTTTCTGCTATGTCCATTGCTAGTGAAGCTTGGTCATCGGTATCTTCGGTCACTGGCTCTAAAGCTTGTGTACTCATTACCTCCGATTGAGTTTGCTCTGGTTGGGTATCCTCAACTTCATAATCTTGAGCCTGCAATGAGATGCTTGTTAATGCCGCCAACAAGATTGAACTTTTCAATTTAAAATTTAACAAACAACTATCCCCTAGGTAACGCTTTTGTTTACTATAGAAGTTCATTACCTTAGCGGCAAGGCAATTAAGGTGGACAAAGGTATGTTTGCCCGTGAATGAGTATAGAAATGATAAAACTGTGTATTGATTATTTTCGGCTGATACTTTTTTGCAGTGGCTTACTGATTGGCATTCAAGTGCCTGCAGTGGTTGATCAATATGAAAAACGCATCGATGCCCACTTAACCGAGGCGCTACAGATTTTCGCAGGGTTTCAACAAACAGCCGATCGCTATTTTAATGGTAGTGTTCAAAACCTTGTGAAACATTATGAAGGCAGTGACGATCCTGTTTTTAACAATGACGCCCGTAATATTCGCTACATCTTAGAACGAGTCGCAGCACTTCAGGCTGAGGCTCAGACACTCCAGCAAGCTGCCTTGTGGCGAGTACTACATGTCATCACCGCACCAGACAAACAAATAATTCAACAGACCATGGAACAATATAGCTACATGATCCTTATCGATCCTCAAGCACTGATTTGGGGTGTAATATGTGGTTTTTTAATTGCCATTTTGTTAGAGGCAATACTCCATCTGTTCGGATACTGTATATTGTGTTTAACCCCGCACAAGCATAGAAGGAAAACATGAAAGGGGTATTAGTTGTTTTAATACGCTAAATTTCTTCCCAACGCTTAAATATAAGAGAGGTATTGATACCGCCAAAGGCGAAGTTATTACTCATTATGTAGTTTGTTTGTATCTGGCGGCCTTCATGCATAATGTAATCGAGCTTGCCACAATTTTTATCAACTTTGTCCAAGTTGGCTGTACAGTGAAACCAGTTATTTCTCATCATTTCAATGCCAACCCAAGCTTCTAATGCTCCGCATGCGCCTAATGTATGTCCGGTAAAACTTTTTAATGAGCTGATAGGTGTGTGACTGCCAAACACTGCTTGTGTTGCGTTTGACTCGGCTATATCGCCTCGTTCGGTCGCGGTGCCATGAGCACTGACATAACCTATTTGTTCAGGGGTTATCCCTGCATCTTGTAGAGATAGACGCATGGCTTGTTCCATGGTTTCTGCCGATGGCTGGGTGATATGGCTGCCATCAGAATTGGTTGCAAACCCCACTAATTCTGCGTAGATATTAGCGCCTCTTGCTACTGCGTGTTCAAGCTCTTCTAATATAAGTGTACATGCGCCTTCACCTATGACTAAACCGTCTCGGTCTTGGTCAAATGGTCTTGGCGTGGCGTACGCTTGATCATTGCGCACGCTAGTTGCGTAAAGTGTGTCAAACACGGCCGCTTCGGTCGCGCATAAATGTTCGCATCCTCCGGCTAACATTATTTTTTGTTGTCCAAATTTGACTGCTTCGTAGGCAAACCCTATACCTTGGCTAGAGGAAGTACATGCACTAGAAGTGGTATAGACTCTGCCTTTTAGACCAAAATAAATACTGATATTGACTGGTGACGTGTGAGCCATCATCTTGATATAAGTATTGGCATTTAAGCCATTACAAGATTTGTGGATAAGCATGTTGCCAAAATCAGTTATGGCTTCGGTGTCGCCCGCCGAAGAACCAAAGGCAACCCCTACATCTCCACTGTTTAATATCTCGTCATTGAGTAAATTCGCATCTTCCAATGCCCGTTCGGCGCTCAATACCGCTAGCTGTGCAACTCGGCCCATACTACGCAAAACTTTACGGGTAAAATGTTTAGGTAAGGTAAAGTTCTCTACTCGTGCGCCTAACCGAGTATTCAAACCTTCATAGATATCCCATTCAGGCATTTGAATAATACCTGTGTTTTTATCTTGTAGCCGCTGAAAAATACTTGGCCAATCGTTTCCAATGGGTGAAAGTCCTGCTATGCCAGTTACTACTACACGCTTCATTAATACATCCCACCGTTCACAGAAATAACTTGCCGAGTAATATATGCAGCATCTTCAGACATCAAAAAAGCCACAGTGGCGGCCACTTCGACTACGTTTCCCACGCGCTGCATGGGTACCATCTTGAGCGCTTCGTCAAGCTGTAAGCTATCGGTCATTTCAGTATCAATTAATCCAGGTGCCACGCAATTAACGGTAATTTTTCGCTTTGCCAATTCCACCGCTAATGCCTTGGTTGCACCAATGATACCTGCTTTTGCAGCGCTGTAATTAACTTGTCCTCTGTTGCCCATTTCACCTGATACAGAAGATAAAGTTACAATTCGACCCGGTTTACGGCGTCTGATAAGAGGCATGATTAAGGGATGTAATACGTTATAGAAACCATCTAAGTTTGTACGTAATACTAAGTCCCATTCGTCCCCTGGAATGGCTGGAAAAGCGTTGTCTCTGGCCACTCCTGCGTTACACACTACACCGTAGTAGGCACCAAATTGTTCAACATCATTTTCCAATACATCTTGACTCTGCTGTCGGTTGGCAATGTCAAAGGTTAAAACGCGAACACTTCGTCCTAGGGCTTCAATTTGTTGCATGACCACTTTAGCTTGGTCGATATTATTTCTGCAATGCACAACAATATCGTAGCCTTCCTTTGCTAGGCGCAGAGCAATAGCTTTGCCTATACCTCTACTCGACCCCGTAACTAATACTGTGCCTTTCATTACAACATTCCTTTTAAAAATACTTCTGCATTATCTGGTTGAAATACATTTAGTCGAGCTGACGCTTCTATTGTATCGCTGCGTAGGGTCCCATAAAACACATTGAGGCCATTGTCAGCTTTCATTTCTAGCTGCACTTCTACAATCAACCTAGTACCCAATGGAAAGTAACCCACTGACGCCGAATAGTTTCTTGCGCCTAAAAGAAAACCCAATTTGGGTTTTTCGTTTTTTAGTCTTTCTTGGCTGCCCGAATAAGCTGCGATAGCCTGTGCCATATACTCAATACCGATAATTGATGATACGCCTTGGGGCTCCACAAACATTGATTTGTCAGTGACCTGTACCACGGCTTTTAACCCGTTATCTGTAATGTCTATCACTTGGTCTAATAGACTCATTTTTCCCGAATGAGGAACTAAATCAGCTAAGGTATATTTTTCGTTCATGAGACGCGTCCCAATATCAATGAGATATTGTTACCACCAAATGCAAAAGAATTGCTTAAAACGTACTGCATGTCTTTGACTAATGTAGTTTTTGGCGTCACAAAATTAATCGTGGGTAATGCAGGATCTTGGCATGCATCCCAAAGGTGTACAGGTAAAAACGTCTCTTTTTGCTGAGAAGCTAACATTAACCAACAAATACCCGCTTCAACTGCTCCTGCCGCGCCAAGGGTATGGCCAGTAAAAGGTTTGGTCGAACTACACAATGTATTGCTGCCAAATACGCTACACATTGCCTTAGACTCCATTTGGTCGTTCAATTCTGTGGCCGTGCCATGCAAATTAACGTAATTGATTTGTGCAGGGTTCAAAGAGGCATCCGCTAAAGCCGCATTCATGCAGCGTTTGGCACCTTCCCCTTCTGGGTGAGGTGCAGAAATATGATGTGCATCGCTGCTTTCTCCAGTACCTACCAACTCCACTCCTTGCGGTTCACAACTGAGCAAAAATAACGCGGCACCTTCGCCAATGTTAATGCCATTTCTATTCACACTAAAGGGGTTACATTGAGTTTTGCTTACTGCCTGCAATGAGCTAAAACCTTGCACCGTTAGTTTACATAAGGTATCTACCCCGCCAGCAATGACTGCATCACAAAGGCCTGCCCGAATTAAGCGACGAGCTGAGGCCAGTGCTTTGGCACCTGAAGAGCATGCAGTTGATATACCATAAACTGGGCCACTCACACCTAATACCTGTGCCACAAATTGAGCAGGGGCACCCATTTCCTGCAAACCATAATCGTAGTGTTTAGACATGCCTTTGCCTAGTGTCGCCATTTTTATTGCTTCCTCGCTTTCTGCTATACCCGAAGTGCTAGTACCAATTATGACAGCGATGCGATGTGAGCCATACAGCTTGATGGCTGTTTCTACTTCTGCTCGAATTTGATTTAATGCGCTTAAGGCAAATTGATTGTTTCGGCTTTGCCATTTTTTATCTGCTAGGGGAATGGTCGGCAAATCACCATTAAAAAGCGCTATGGGTAATGGGGCGTCATTATGATAAACATCAGTGATGGTTAGATTGGGCTGCAAAGCACTGATGCTGGCTTGTACATTGCTGTTTGAACCACCTGCAGCACAGAGCATACCTAGCGCATTAAGGTAACATTTGGTCTGTTTCATAAGGGACGGTACTCAAGCGTTTCAATGTTGACTTTGTATTGGCTTGCGTGATTTTCTAATAACATATCGCGATTGGGCAAGTAGTGCACAGTCAACTTTTTTTCTCCCAAGTACGCTAATGTACGCATTTCATGGGCATGTTTTATTTGCCATCCTTGCTCACCACGGTAGTGATGTTTTAAAGAATCAAGTGGCCATAAAGCGAATTGGATCATGCTTAAAATCTGTTCTGCCGGTAAAGGCATGGGTGACAAGTTTTTTTGTGTTAATGCACTGCCATCATAATCTAAGGAATACAACAGTTGACCTGTGGGTAGCAGCGCACGTAGCCTAATATGAGAAGAAGTAAGCTTTAAAACGGCAATGAGTTCACGTTCATGATCATCCGCAATCAGTTTTAAGGTTTGCTTGAATATAGCCTGATTCGGGCCCTCTTGTGGCGGGACTAACAATAAAGTTCCTTGGGAAATGACTTTTGAGGTATCTTGGGAATGACCTAAGGTATTGTTTAGGCTACAGCTACTTAGTATCAATAGAAAACAAATAACACAGGTTACTATTGACGACATAATTCTGCCAAAGTGGTTAATCTAGCTGGACTTTTTACATAGGGGTTTTTTGTGTCCCACGCGTAACCCGCTAGAATTGAACTTAGCATACGGGTGACATTTTGATTTTTGTGTTTAGAAAATACCACAGTTTGAAAACGTTCATCGTACCAACCTTCGACAAACTCTTTAAAAGTATTGATCCCGGCCTTTAAAGGCTCAGAGAAACAGATTTCCCAGTCTGGTTGCTGCCCAGAAAGTTGTTTGTCTAGGGTCTCAGCAGCGAGGCCAGCCGATGTCATCGCGATCGTCACGCCAGATGAAAAAATAGGATCTAAAAACTCCCCTGCGTTACCCAGTAAAGCGTAGTTGTCTCCATATAACTGGGTCACATCGCAGGAATAACTGCCTAGGGTTTTGACATCAATATCATAGTTTGCATGGGCTAGGATTTCGCCTAATTTCCCCCCTTGGGCAACAAGTTGTTGAAGTTTATCTATAGGTTCACCGGACATTTTATCTAACTGAGCTTGTGGTATCACCACACCAAGGGATGCTCTGCCATTACTGAAGGGAATAAGCCAATACCAAATTTCACTATGCTCGGGATGTACTGTGATAAGGATCTTATTTCTATCATAAGTGTCGCATACAATATTGTCTTGAATATGGGTAAATATTGCACTGCGATCAGATAAAGTGGAAGGTTTTTCCAGCTTTAACATTTTGGGTAATACCCGTCCGAAGCCACTGGCATCTAATACAAAATCAGTGGTAAGTTTATATTCTAGGTTGTCTTCCCCTAATACTGTCAAGCAACCTAGTTTGTTAACTGTCTCAAATGCGCACAAACTATGCCCAAAACGCACTTCTACACCTTGCTTTTGGGCTTCGTCGGCTAAGATTTTATCAAATTTTTCTCTTTGTACTTGAAATGTTGTTCCCCAACCCTCGGTAAATTTTTCTCGAAAATCAAAAAATTGATATTCGTCACCTCGTCCAAAAGCAGCCCCATTTTTAAACTGAAACTTAGCATCTTCTACCGCAGCTAACATTCCTGCTTGTTCTAAATAGGTCATACACTGGGGTAGCAGGCTTTCACCAATTGAAAATCGAGGGAAATATTCTTTTTCAAGTATTAGCACCCGATAACCTTTTTTATTCAGGAGTGCCGATGCCACAGAACCAGAGGGACCCGCGCCAATGACAACCACATCGTAATGTTCATCTTGTGCTTTCATATTTGTGCCTTTGCAGGTGAAGTACGTTTTTTCTCTGTGATGTCCATCCGCATCATGGGGGTAATTAACCATACGAGTAGGAGTCCAATTAAAACGGCTAAACCAAAATGATGTAATACTGGTGTGGTACTAAGTGCCAATAACCCAAATGCTAATAAGCTGGTCAAACTGGATAACGATACAGCCAACCATGTATGTGACTCATTATTTGCTTCAGCCATAAATACTCCCATGTCCAGTCCAATGCCTAATACTAAAATTAATGCCATCAGGTGGAATAAGTTCATACCTTGTTCAATTAAAATGAGCGCCGCCAAAGTATACAGTGAGGCCAAGATTGGAGGAAGTACAACTCGCCAAACTTGACTTTTATAGCGCCAGAATAAAACCACAAATACCACTAAGTATGCGGCTAACAGCAATTGGCTTATATGATGACGATAATTTTTCATTAGGTCAGAGATATTCTGTACTTGGTCGACTAGGATAAGGTCAGGCCTATCGTTAATCAGTGTTGTCAGTCGTGCTTTTTCATCGCCGCTTAATGTACGGCTAAAGCGCATGATTACCGCACTGCTGCCCTTTTCTTGACTAACCAGTAAGTCTCGCCATGCATCACTGCCTTCAAATTGTAACCAGTCTTCTAGCAACAACCAATTTGATTGGTCTTGCTGTAAGGTCTGATGGGCATGCTGTCTGGCGTCTTTTGCTAGTTTTATTTGCTGATAGAAGCCGTCAAGTTGTTGGCTATAAAGTTGTTGTACCAATTCGCTGTTTGTTTGCTGACGTTTTAATGATGGTAATTGTTTTGATAGCCCTTGGTAATCAGGCAGTAATCCTTGTGTATGTAATCCAGATAACTCAACAATCAGTGCTTCTTCTTTTTGCAGACAAATTTCCAGTGATTGACCTTTTATCAGTAAAAATTGGGTACTGCTACTTGTGCCCAGCTTGTTCTGCACGACTTTTTCCTGTGCCATTAAACTCAAGGGCGAGGTTTGTAATAAACGCACGTCATCTAATTTTGCCCCAGTATTGATAATGTAAATGCATAACAAGCCTAATATCAGCAGCAGCCATTTTAATATTGGTTTTTGCCTAAGTGATGGGATCCATCCTCGGATTTGATACAGCGTAGATGCGGCAGATAACGGGCTTACTTTGTCTCTAAGTGTCAGCAGGGGAAACCACAGCACCACTGTTAACCAAGATGCGGTGAGTCCCACGACTGAAAACACTGCCATTTGCTGTAAGCCGGGAAAGGGAGCCAATGCCTGTGCTGCGTAGGCAGTTGCACTTGAAAACAAACCGAGCAGTAAACCTGGAAGAATCTTTTTTAGCACATTATTTGCTGGTGTGACTTGTCTCTCACAAACATAATGCAAGGCATAATCAATAGACACGCCAACTAAACCAGCACCAAAAGCAAGGGTGATCAAATGAATGCGTTCGAATACTAATATGGTTATCGCGGTGGCGCTGGCGCAACCAATTATTATGGGAAATAACATTAATCCTAATGGTTTGAAGCGGCGAAAAACCAACAGCATAATAAAAATAATGCCCAGTAAAGAACCCACACCTATGCTAGAAATTTCTTTACTGGCTTGCTGTGCGCCAGCAGCGGCATGCAACAACATGCCCGACATGTCGATTTGAATTCCCTGTGCTTTTAACCTTTCTTTTTGGGTTGCAATAAAACTCAAAATTGGATCTTGTACCTTAGGTGAGAAAGGTTCCTCAGCTAAGGTCAATATCATTAGGTAAGTTGGGGTGTCAGTTCCTGTTACTTTTAGTAATGAGTCAGCAACTTGGACATTGATGTCATGGGTTTGGTTTTGAGTCAGGGTTGCATGTAGTGCAAAAGGATCCCTGACTAGCTCGGCTTTTCCTGCTGCAACTGGACTAAACAGGCGCGCCAATGCTTGATCTTTGATTTTTTGAAAGTGTCCGAGGCGCAGTTGGGTGCGCAGTGTTTCATCTAATAAAACAAAACGAAAAGGGAAAAGCTCAGTGTGTAATTGGGTTAACTCGTTTTGGTTGATTTTCCAGCGCACTGCACTGACGTCGGTTAGCTGTTCAGCCTCATTGGCGAAATGCACAATCGCATTTTTAACCTCGGTATCATTTTTGCCGCTGAGTAATATTAATAATCGCTTAGAAAAACGCGCTGACATTTGTTGTATTGCTTTTTCTACCAAGGGTTCTTGAGAGGATTTAGGCAGCACAGACATAATGCTGGAATCAAACACCGCATCCATACGCGCTGCTGACAAAACTATCAGTCCCACAGCGACTAGCCAAAAAGCAGCCCCCAGCAAGCGCAATCTGCTTTTCACTTCACTGACTCAATTTAATAAATGTGATCTCTGTGTGATCACCATTTATTTCATAAAATGTAAGTTGCCGTAATAAGCTGTCACCTTGTAATTCGATGCGGTTTATTACTTGGGTAAATGTTGCATCTTTGGGCACTAACTCAATTTTCCAGCATCCATCATCGATACTACCAGTGAATGTAAAATATAATGCTAAGTCCTGCCACTGTGCGGTTAATACTGAAAAAAACAGCTCGCTAAGCAAGCTCACCAGCGGATTTGAGTCAGCTTGTAAGTCGAGTAAGGTTTGCTTTCCTTGTTGGCTTATAATGCTCTGTGGCGTCATGGTTAAAAGGTTTTCTATTGGCTCAAGTGTTTGCCATTGGATCACCTTATTTTTTTTATACTCAAATTTTCCAGAAGAGCTGAGGTTAATGTCTAATTCAGCCAGATATTTTTCTTGAATAAATTGCCCGGACAATATTTCGGGTGATTGAGAAATATCTGTTAACTGTTGCAGGTTAAAGTCTGCATAACATTTCAGTGGCAGCAGCAGTAACAGTGTTAGAAATTTTTTATTCATAATTTTATCCCCAGTTTAGTGAATAAAATTGCCGGAGATTGGTACAGCATTTCCATGCTTTTTATCTCTACCGCAACTTGCGACGTTGACGCTTTGGTCAATCTTTTTGAGGTGATAAAGTCTTCAATGATATATTGAATTTTTAACCTGTTTTCCCACTCGATTATTTTCGCTTTTACTTTGATTTTTTGTTGAAATGTTAAGGGGTGGGCATAACGAATATGTAAGTCAATCACAGGCCAAGCGTACCCTGAGTCTTCCATCTGCGGATAGTTGTAATCAATTTTGTCTAATAATGCGCAGCGGGCAATTTCAAGATATTTGACGTAATGACCATGCCACGCAATCCGCATAACATCTACATCGTGAAAAGGCACACTCAATATGACTTCGGCTTCTTTCATGACAGATTATCTCTTGTTAATCAGCCAACACTTAGGACATTGAACCTTAAGGTTATACTGATGTTAGGTTGGCATTGTGAAGCACATTAATATTATCTAATGCTGAGATTTATCAGCTTGATTTGTGGTATTCACTTTTTGCCAAAAAGGAAAAAAGTTAAACCATTGTAACGGCGCTTTTATACAATAATACTCAAGTCTATTGGCATATTTCTGCACCACAGCATCTAATTGCTGGGCTCGTAATTTGCGCACAAACACCAATTTTTCAGAAAATAACTCTACATATACGTGGTATTTTTGCTTTTGTTTCAGACAAAAAATCAAATAAACTGGGCATTGTAACAAGCTTGCAAGGATAAATGCCCCTTGTGGCAAAGACGCCGTTTTACCTAAAAACTCTACCTCAGATATTCTGCCTGGCTGATTGGGGGTGCGATCGCCTGCGATCACAATTAAATCGCCAGCATTGATACGTTCCGATAACAACATGGCTGTTGCTGGGGAAAAATCGTTTACTTGCATCAGTTCAGCTTGATTATCACTACCTAAACGTTTCATCAGTGAGTTAAATTTTTCAGCATTATGGGTATTCACTAAAATAGTCAGCCTGACTTGTGCCATTTTTTGCCGCAGAGCGTTACATACTTCAATGTTGCCTAAGTGCGATACAATAATTATCGCTCCCTTTCCTGATGATTTAATGCCATCGACCACAGTTGGGGTTTCAAACACAATATTGTCGGTGCCAAACTTGCCCATCCATACTAATAACTTATCTAAGATCATGTCGGCGAAGTGCATAAAATGTTTGATTGAACCTAAATTGGTTTGCTGTTTTTGACTTAACAAAGGTGTTAATAATTGTTGATATTGTTTTGATGCTTCTCGCGCCACACTATGGGTTAAATAATAATAAATCATGACTGGTGTTAACATAACCGAAAACGCCACTCGGCCGAACAACCGGTATATTAGTAACATTATCCTGATACCTAAAACCGTACCTGTTTCTTGAACTTGCGACCAATGAGGTGGTTGTTCTGACATGCTAAAATTTTCGCCAAATTAGGTGAGGCATTCTTTTTAACATGCCAAAAAAGAGTCTGGTGTGCATCCAGCTTATCAAGGCATTATCCTGTAATAGTTTAAAATGTGATACGCCGTCAGTGGGGTAATGTACCTGCGTAGGTAGGTCTTCTATCCTGCCATTTCGCCACAGCCAGCGGACTATGATTTCTGGATCAAAATCCATTCTGTCACCACAAGGTTCTTTGTCTAGCAGATTATTAACCAAAGTCAGAGGATACAATCTGAATCCGCACATACTATCTTTTATCGTGAAAGATAGCGTATTGATCCATACCCATACATGGGTTAGGTAACGACCGTAGAACCTACCTTTAGATATGCTCTCGTCATATAAAGGGTGCCCAGCGATGATGGAATCAGGCTGTGTCTGTCCTTTATGCATAAATTGTGGGATATCGTCAAAATTGTGTTGTCCGTCTGCGTCAATTTGCAAGCCATGGGTGTAGCCCATTTCTGCCAGCTTTTTTAAGCCTGCTTTGACGGCTGCACCTTTACCACGATTTTTCTGCAAACGTAATAAGTGAACTTGATGAGAATAGGTTGTTGCAAGTTCAGATAAAACATTTTGACAAAGCAAGTCACTGCCATCATCAACTAATAAAATAGGGTATGTGAAACCCATAACCGCTTGTAATGTGTGCTTAATCGCATCTTCATGATTGTAAACTGGGATCAAAATAGCGGGTCTAAATGTTGGATTATTCAAAGCATATTCGTCCACTAGAGTGCACACCTTTGTCAGAGCGATAGTTAAAACTGACTCGGCGTTTAAGCTCATTAAACTCAAGGTTAAGCGTTATTTTTTGATTTGGACGGATGATGTTTGTAAACTTAATTTGTTCCAATTTCTTAAAACCGCTAGTGATAGCAAAAAAGTGTTGCGCATATTTATCTGCCCAGTGTACTTGCACCACACCAGCCAAGATGGGGTCAGAATCAAAGTGACCATCAAAATACGCTAAATTAGGGGGAATACTGCACGTTAGGGCAATAGTTTCGCCTTCCTCAGTTACTGAGTTAATGGTTGGCCACTCAATCAAAGGTGGCTGTTCTATTAGCTCAAGCAAGTTTCCTAACGGAATTTTACCTTGCTGATTAATTGGCATGATATTCACAAACCGCCAGCGTCTTGGCAAAACAATGTTTTCAAAATCTACCGCCAAACTTGCTTTGAGTATTTGCACCAGTTTTTTGCGCCCAGTTAACATCAATTGGGATTTACCCAGTTTTGTTAATATTATCACCACAGCAGTCTCTACTCGCTTGCGATTGATGGTTAGCGCTCGTGTATCTTCTATCCAGTCATGTTTGTTCAATAATGTTTCGATGGCTTGCAATGAAACTCTCTTGCCTTCTACTTTTACGATTTTATCTATGCGCCCATTGAGTGTGAAGTGTCCATTATCCCCAATAGTAAGCCGGTCATTCAACAATTGTGCTGCACGACTACTCAAAAAGGTAGAATTGATACTCGCTTGGCCTTGTTTGTTAAGGAACACTTTTACCTTTGGTAGGGGCTGCCAAGGGATCTCACCTTGATCTTGTGATTGGGTACGCCAAGCGATGACTCCCGTTTCCGAGCTACCATAGATTTCACGCACCGGAGCATTCAATATTTGGCTAACGCCCAAGCTGTCTGTTCTGGCAAGGGGCGCAGCTGAAGAATAAATCACTTGGCAATGAGAAGAAATTTTTGGCCAATTCAAAACGGGGTTCATTCTTGATAAATGTGACGGGCTAGAAACCAATATAAACGCTGCATAGTGTTGACCAAGATGAAAAATATCTTCTGAATATTCTGCGCTAAAACGCTCGAATGCTTGCCCTACACAAAATGGCCAAAATAACCTAAAGATCATGCCGTAAAAATGTTGATGTGAGACAGTTGATAATATAACCGCGTTGTTTTGGCTAGGCCATTGCGAGTTTAAGCATTTTAGCTCATTTTCAAGCTGTTCTAGGCTTTTAGTGATGGCATCGGGCTCGCCACTGGAGCCTGACGTGTAAATTTCTAGGGCAATATTGCTGCGGTTAAGTCTTGGCCATGAAGTGTTTTTGGGCAGCTTTTTAATGTTTGATTGTGGCGTTAATAGTGCATCGGGGAAATCACCGATAAAGCCAGCTACTCGTTGTTTTAAATTTTTGATGGTGCTTTGGCAATTATCGCCAGGTATGCAGGCAATTTTATCTAAATGCCACAATGCCAGCAGTATGGCTAAAAACTCATATGAGTCTGATTCGAAGACTGCCCAATGTTTGCCTTTTTGCTCAGATAATATTTGCGTCCAGAAATTAACACGGGCGACAAATTCTTTGCTGCTTAAATATTGCCCTTTATCGGTGGCAACACAGCGCGAGGGTTGCAGCAACATCCATTCGCACAGAGGAATAAAATCAGACATTTTGCTTCTTTTTGACACGCTGTCTAACGATCCATTCACCTGCTGTGAATAAGCCCATCAGTAAATACGCAACCAAGCCGTTATACATCATCCAGACATGATGTGATGCGTAGAGTGCGGTCAAAGCAGCAATTGAGCCATTAAACACAAAAAAACCGCACCAAAGTATTGTCACTTTGCGAGTATACGCCACTGCATGTAAAGAAAGGTTAGGCTCCTTTAAACGAGCAAGTTTTTCCACAAAACTTGTTGGCGTAAATAAGCTGCTGGCGAATAATATCAAGAATCCTAGATTCATCATGACCGGATAAAATTTCAAACCTAATTGATGGCTGCCAAACATAAACATACCTAGCAGCATTAGCGATGTCGCTAGCACAATTTTGCGTTCCGACCCTTGGTTTAACACTAACCACCTGCAAGCTAGCAGCACTAGCAATAAAGGCAGTAGCCACTTTGCCTCGTAGTGATGTAAACCCCAATAAATAATAAAAGGGTAACAAAGGGATAAAATTATCACCCCAAGTGTTAACAATTTTTTCATTAACTAAACAGCGAGTAACTTATCGACCTGCGCAACGACATCAGCAACCGTTCTTACTGATTTAAAATCGTCGGGTTGAATTTTTTTGCCTGTTAGTTTTCTCAATTCAACCACCAGATCAACCGCGTCAATACTATCGATATCTAAATCTTGATATAGATTTGACTCCATAGTGACCTTTTCAGAAGGAATTTCGAATAATTCTTCAAAAAGTGATACGACTTTTTGAAATGTATTTTCTTGGTTAGTCATCATGGGCGTTTTTCTTATTTGGTTCTGTGTGTTTCGACTAATTTGACCAATGCGTTGACATTGGCAAAATGAGCGCGGGTTTCATCTGAATTTGATTGTAGTTTTATGCCATATTGCTTTTGTAGCGCGAGACCAATTTCCAATGCATCAATTGAATCAAGCCCCAAGCCTTCTACAAACAGAGGGTCTTCATCGACAATATCACATGCTTCTATGTCTTCAAGATCCAAACATGTGATGATCATGTGCTTAATTTCACTATGTAACGCTACCATTCACTTTAACCTCGGTATTAAAATAAGTTGTTAATTGCTGTGTAAGAGCTCTTGAACCTTTTGTTCGATCAATATTATCTATAAAGCGATTCACCAAAATTTTGGGTTTGACTGTTATTTCAAAATGCATAGGTTTATCTGGGATGTGATACCACTTATCTTGTTTGGTTAACGACGCAGGCTCACAGATAATAACGACAGGTGTAATGTCTACCCCAGCTAAAATAGCTATATTGGCCGCGCCTCTTTTAAGACGGAGCCGCTCACTTGGTATTGTTCTGGTGCCCTCAGGAAACACAATCATAGCTTGGCCTTTATCAAAAGCGTGTCTTACACCTGCTATCACCTCGTCAATATTACCATTATTGAAAATATATCCTGCTGCTTTAATTGGCCACCGCATAAAGGGATTACGTAATAACGTACCTTTTACAACGCAGTTCGCATTAGGCATCAACGCGATCAAAAACACTACGTCAAGTAAAGTTGGATGATTAGCCAACACTAATTGCGCAGATTTTAATTCTTCGAGGTTATGCACCTCATATGTGAGTACGCCCATAAAACGCATCAGTTGAATAAACTTTCCAAATGAGAAATGAATGGCTTGCTGTGCATTCACTTCTCTATTTTTTTTACCACCAGGCAAACAGAAAAGGAGCGGCAGTACCATGACTGGGATAATTATACCGCCTAGACCAAACAACGCGAAACTTAAAGCGGTAGCTAACCATCGCCGAGCAAACACCAGCTTAGCCAGCATGATTTTTTATCTTGACTAAATTCCAGTTAACGCCATTAAGATTATCCTGATATTGTTCTGTAGCACCAAGTAAACAGGCAACAAAGTCGCCAATATCATCGGTGGCAAGGAGATTTTTAGCGGGCCCTGGTGTTAAGTTTTGCTTGAGTTGAAATAGTTGCCCTTTAGAACGATTGATTAGCATTGCCACAGCAAAGGGAAAGCTGTCACCTTTACAAGACTTTTGATAAATCGCAGGTAAAGGCACATCATAAATAACGCATAAAACTCGCTCTGAGTCTTGAAGTTGTCCGACAGCTTCGCATAAGGTATTGATAATGAGTCCCTGCATTGAAGATATCGCAGTAACGGCACTATTATCTTTTTTTGCAATAGAATATAAACCACTGACTGCGTTATGCACCGCCAAACTAAAGCCTGTGGGCGACATAGGTTCATCTTTAGCCATGGATTCGAGTAGTGATAGGGTCAGGGGAGTATCTCCATGCCTAGACGCAAAAATACTCGGTAGCTTTTGATCATTTTCTAACAGTTGCGTTACAGCACCCATGGCACATTTACCTAATGCATTGAAACGACGTCTAAGTATGGGAGGGATTTGTTTAAGATTTGCATTTATGCTCAAGTTTTCTGGGGTAGGACGGTTTTCTAACCAAGATAGCCAGTCCGTTTCATTTTCTAAACCAGGTGCTAATGCGCTCCATGCTTCTACTGCAAAACCAACCAACACCGAGCCCCATAAACAGATTACATAAAAATACCTCAACATTTTAACTCACCCGACCAGCATTGCAAGCAGCTAAACCTGATCCTTGATGAACGAAGCGAGGTTACTTAAATGACGAATTTTGTAGCACAGATTTGTAATCGTAATTAATAAAAATAGTTGAAGTAGAGAGTTGAATTAAAATGCATTAATCTCTTTTGGTTTTTTAACGTTTTGTCGTATATTAGCAGTAAGCTATTGATGTAATTATAATAAATATTAAAAGGAATGAAATATGACTCGTAGTTTATTGGTTTTGACACTGGCGTTGTCTTTTAGTGCTTGTAGTATCGTTCGTGAAGTTAAACCTCTTGCCGTCACTAATATCAAGGATGTTTGCATTGTCGAAAATCCAGCTGTCCGCGAAGGTTTTATAAATGAGTATCGCAACACATTAGAACAAAGAGGTTATATGGTTGAGGTGATTGCTCCTGATTCAGCCTTAAACCAATGCCCGTTAACTTCTACTTACACCGCAAACTGGCGCTGGGACTTAGCACTTTATATGGTATATGCCAAAATAGACGTATATCAAGGCGCTAAACCAGTAGGCTCTGCTCTTTATGACTCAAAAAAAGGTGGCGCAAACATGAAGAAATTTGTAGACGCAAAAGAAGTCATCAACGGTTTAGTAACAGAGCTTTATCCTGCTGTACCAAATGAATTAGGGGGTAGCGAATAAAAAATCATTACTACGTTCAAAACAAAATTTATCTAAACTAATTTTACTTGTTCAGTGTCGCTTTGTACTTTCTTGTAACGAAGCATGATTGAGTATTAGTTAAAACAAATAATTAACCATGGAGAAATAAGCAGTGAAAGCGATTACCCTAATATGCGTTATTACATTGGCTCTGGTAGCTAATCTAGCCAACGCGAAAGATGAAAAACACATGATGTTAATTGCTGATGCAATGAATTCACCTGACTATAAAACCCGTCTTGATCCTAATGTTGGTTTATATTTTGGCGATCAAAAGCATGCAGATGTTATTCAGTCTTACGGCATTTACCCCACAAATAAAAAAACTAATGCTTTTAATAAAGGCGATAGAGAGGCATGTGAGTGGGTCATGTTGTCTGCATTGTTAACACTGCAAGAAAGAGCTGTAAAAGAAGGCGGTAATGCAGTGATTAATATTGCCAGTTACTACAAAAAAAATACGATGAAAAGCGACACTCAATTTGAATGCCACATTGGTACGTTTGTTGGGGGCGTTGCGCTAATAGGAGAAGTGGTCAAGCTTGATAAATAAAGTATGCAATTTTTCTTGTCTGCAACTCTGGCAATGCAGAGTTGCAGACAATACTACTGAAATTGAAGCTTCTACCCTTACACTGCTAAGCCAATCAGAACGTCTTAGATACCAGCGCACCAAAAGTGTCAAAAAAAGACGAGAATATTTGCTTAGCCGGGCCTTGATCCGCTTTGCACTAAGCCAACTTTTTTGCCAACCAGCCACTTATTGGTCACTCACTGAAAACCCTGGTTCACCTCCCATTATCAATAACTTGCCGACTCCGTTGTTTTATAGTTTGAGCCATAGCAAGGGATACATTTGTTTTGTTATGTCCGATTATCCGGTAGGGGTGGATGTACAGAAGATTCAAAACAAAAATAACTTGATCGAATTAGCCGAAGTATTTATGAATGACGCTGAGTTGGCATTATTTATGGATTACACACCCGCAACCAAGGTTACATATTTTTATAAAATTTGGTCTGCTAAAGAAGCCTATCTAAAGGCCATACCTAAAGAGCAGCAAAGTCATTTAAAACTAAATAGCAGCGATATTTTACCGACGATAAGCGCAGCTAAAAATTGGAGTCTTATTGATAAAAGTAGTGAAGAGTTTAGTCTGGTTATCATAGTGAACTGTCTTACCGAAAATATTCAAATAAACCAAATGCCAGTATAAAAAGATGTCATATCCTGATGTTGTATTTATTCTCAGCAAAAAAAATTGACGTCCCTTGCAGTCATTCAAGCTAAGTGGTTGTCTGACAATTTATATATTATTAGAAGTGAGAAATCATGAGTATTCAATTAAAAATCGACATAGTATCCGACGTATCTTGCCCTTGGTGCATTATTGGTTATCAAGCATTGAATCAAGCTTTAACCAATTTAGCCCCAGATATCCAGGCGGATATTACTTGGCAGCCATTTGAACTTAATCCTCAGATGCCTAAAGAAGGCCAAGAAATTACCGAACATATTACTCAAAAATATGGCATTAGCGAGCAACAAGCTGAACAAAACCGTGCGGCAATTGGAGATCGTGGTTTATCGGTAGGCTATGAGTTTGGCCATCGCGGTGGTGGGCGTATTTACAATACTTTTGATGCACATCGTTTATTACATTGGGCACATGAGTTGGGCAAACAAACTGAATTAAAGTTGGCGTTGTTTGATTTGTATTTTCAGCAAAGTGGTAATCCTAGTGATCATCAGCAGTTGTTAAAGGTTGTTGAACATATAGGGCTTGATGGGGCAACAGCTAAACAGATATTGGATTCAGATAAATACACGGCTGAGGTGAGAAGTCAGCAGCAACATTATCATGCAGCCGGAGTGAGTTCGGTGCCCGCAGTGATAGTGAATGATAAACATTTGATCAGTGGCGGTCAGCCTAGTGAAGTATTTGAACAAGCGTTGAGGCAAATTGCTGAAGAAAGTACGTCCTAAGCAGGTTAATACGGTTCATCATTTATGGACTCCCTTGGGCACAAGGGAGTCCATACATATCTTACTAATTTCACATTTTTTAATGGTTATTTGCTAACAGGGAAACCTCTGTCGCGCATTAGCGCTTCAACTTCTGCATCTCGTCCACGGAATAAACGATAGGCCTCGGCTGGATCCATAGCATTACGTATTGAAAACAAATAATCGACTAATTTTTTACTCACGTCTTTATCGTAAAAACCACCCGGTGCTTCAGCAAAAGCCTCGGCGGCATCAGAAGTCAGTACTTCTGCCCACATGTAACCATAATAACCAGATGCATAACCTTCACCTGAAAACACATGGCCAAATTGGGTACTGCGATGACGCATCACAACCTCGTCTGGCATGCCCAGAGCGGTTAGTTGTTCTTTTTCAAAGGTCTGAGGTTCTATTTTAGCAGGATCTGTGGTGTGGTATAACAAGTCCATAATGGCCGAGGCTAGGTACTCAGTAGTCTTAAAACCTTCGTTGAAGGTGGCGGCTTTTTTGATTTTGTCTACTAAATCCGCGGGGATCGGCTCTCCTGTCTTGTAATGCACTAAATAGTTATTGATGACTTCATCTGTGGTCAGCCAGCGCTCTAATAATTGTGATTGAAATTCAGTGTAATCACGGACACCAGAATGTGATGAGGGATACGCCACAGTAGCAGATAAAAAATGTAATGCATGACCGAATTCATGGAAGTAGGTTTCAGCATCATCCCAAGAAATCAAGGTGGGCTCACCTTCAGAGCCTTTCACAAAGTTGGAATTATTAGAAGACAGCACCGTCTTTTTACCATCAAATGTAGTATGGCTACGATAGGTAGTAGCCCAAGCGCCTGAGCGTTTTCCCTTACGACCAAATGGGTCTAAATACCAAAGACCGATATGTTCACCTGAGGTTTTATCTTTGACTTCCCATACTTTAACATCTTCATGAAATACCGGCACTGAGCCTTCTGGCACAGGGGTAAAATCAAAGTTAAACAATCGACCCGCTACATAAAACATAGCTTCGCGTAACTTATCTAGCTGCAGGTATTGTTTAACTTCATCAGAATCAAGGGCGTATTTGTCTTTACGAACTTTTTCGGCGTAATAGCGATAATCCCATGGAGCGATTTCAAATGTAGCTCCTTCAGTCTCGGCTATGGCCTGCATGTCAGCGACTTCTTCATCCACACGGGCTATTGCCGCTGGCCAGACTTTTTTCATTAAATCCATGGCATTTTCTGGATTTTTTGCCATGCGATCTTCCAAGCGCCACTGTGAGTAGTTGTCGTAACCTAGCAGAGCTACTCGCTCATCACGTAACCTGAGGATTTCTTTGATGAGTGGATTATTATCAAATTCATCACCGTTATTAGCGCGGCTGTAATAGGTTTTCCAGACCTTTTCTCTGAGTTCTCGCTCGTCAGAATAGGTTAAAAACGGATCCATTGATGAGCGCGAGTTAGTAATAGCATACAAGCCTTCTTTATCGCGACTCTTTGCTGCATTGGCTGCAGCTGAAATCAAGGACTCTGAAAGACCCGATAATTGGTCGTCATTTAGGAATAATACATAGTTTTCTTCATCGGCTAGTACGTTGTTGGCAAACTCGGTTTGTAAACCGGCTAGTTCTTGATTGATTGCTGCATAACGTGCTTTTGCTTCGCCTTTGAGTGTTGCGCCGTTACGAGCAAAACTATTATAGGTAAGCCATGTAACGCGTTGCTCTTCGCTGCTAAGGGTGGCTAATTCTGCATTTTGATAAACGGCTTTTATTTTTGCAAAGAGTTTTTCGTTACCTGTGATAGCTGAATTAAAAACTGAAATTTTTGGCACCATTTCTTGTTGGATATCACGAAACTCAGGACTATTTATATTTGAACTCCAAATACCCCAATAGGTGTATACACGGCTTAAATCGCTACCCGCTTTTTCTAAAGCCACAATGGTGTTTTCAAAATTTGCTGGCTCTGGGTTATTTACTATGGCGTCAATTTCAGCCAAGTTTAGAGCCATTCCTTTTTCTAGTGCAGGTTTAAGATCTGTTAAATCCATCTTATCAAAAGCAGGTACACCGCCATAAGGACCTGCATATTCTGCTAACAATGGATTGTGTTGTTGTGTTTTGACTTCGATTGCGGACTCTGTTGTTTGGGTTTTTGTGGGGGGATTTTCGCTACATGCACTTAATGCAACTATCACCGCACTACTTAATAGCGCTGCTAGTTTAGTTTTCATAATTTCCTGCCATATATTTTTATAGTTTTGATTTAGTTCGCCAGAATTTATCTAACGATAATGGGAGTGTAATGTTCTGGCATCAAAGCACAAGGTAGCAAGCGAGGAAACTTTGCGGTAAGGATCAGTTTTATGGGTATTAAATATCATACTAAAGTAGCCTTAGGTATACGGTATTTAAATAGGGATTGGTTAAAGTATCACCATGTTGAAACCCAAGTTGAGAGCCTGATATGAAATCAGTTCTACTAGCCACATGTTTACTGGTATCGAGCCATTGTTCTGCAAATTCAGATGCACTAGCAATCACCATGAACTGGTTGCAAGCTTGGGCGCCATCAAACATCGAATTTACCGTGGAAAAGTCTGCAATAAAATTTAGCGGTTGTAAGCAAAAAGAGTACTTAGCCGTTTTGAACCAAGCTTTAACTAAAAATATTTTACTTGAAATGGGCTTAGGCTATGCCAAAGGCGCACATTCTTGGGGTGTGTTTAATCAAAGGATCTCTATAAAAGAGTTTTCGTTTATCCCTAGATATCAGTTTAATCATGATATTAGCATCGGTTTCGGCGTGATTGCTCAATCACAAACTGAATTTAAAACCAGCCAAGGGTTTGAGTTTAATCTACCGAAAAACACTGAGTGGTTGCTCAACACACGTACTAATGGGTTTACTACCGAACATTACTGGGAGTGGACAGCATCGAGTCAAAAATGGAGCCCTTCAAATGAATTAGGTGGGTTATTTGAAAACGGCGCGACAAACAACAAAATAGGCCTAAGTTACAATGGCTATTTCTAATTAAAAAGTTATTACTTACTTAAACTGCGGCGCCTACCGTACTTCCTATATCCAAATGTTGTGCATCACATAGTCTTACTATCGTTTTCATGTCCGTTCTATTCACTTCTGTGATACATGTATTCTGAAAGTCTGACAATGGCAACGTGGCCTCATCAACAATCAAATGTTGTTTAATCAGTTCTCGTAGTACTAAGCCATGCGTCATCACAATGAGATCCCCAGCCGCATTCTGGTATGTTGCTAAGATAAATTCCCACGCGCGATTGACTCGTTCTACAAATTGATGATGAGTTTCGCCATTGGGCGGTGCGTATGCTTCATCAAAAAAACCAGTGTCAATGTCGTCATATGCCTTACCTCGTAAATCGCCAAAACTTCGTTCTCTAAGTATAGGGTGTAAACTGCATGTCGCTTTTGTTAAGGCATGAAGTGGAGCAGCTGTTTGTTGGGTGCGTAGGTAATCACTACAAATTATTTGGGCAATGGAAATATTTTTAAATCTGCGAGCAAGTTGCTGGGCTTGCTGATGCCCCAGTTCTGAAAGTGGTGTTTCAGGCGTTTGTACAATTCTATCCCTATTACCGTTAGTTTGGCCGTGGCGGATAAGGTAAATAGACATTATGCAAAAACCACGGTTTTGTTTTTGTGAATGATCACTCTGTCTTCTAAATGATATCGCAGCCCATTTGCTAAGGCGGTTTTTTCACAATTTTTACCTTTACGCACCATGTCGGCAGAGGTATCACTATGGCTTATACGCATCACTTCTTGTTCAATGATAGGTCCCTCATCTAAATCGCTAGTCACATAATGACAAGTAGCACCAATTAACTTAACACCACGATTATAAGCTTGCAGATAAGGTTTAGCGCCGGCAAAAGAAGGTAAAAAGCTATGATGAATATTGATGGCTTTGCCTGCTAATTTTTTGCACAGATGATCAGGAATAATCTGCATAAACCTCGCCAGTACGGTTAAGTCTGCGTCATAAGCTTCGATGAGTTTCTCTACCTCTGCAAAGGCTTTTTCTTTAGATTGATCTTTAAAATCTACCCAGTGAAAGGGAATATTGTGCCAGTCTGCAAATTGTTTCATTTGCGGGTGGTTGGCAATGATGCAAGGTATATCGCAGTGTAATTCACCGCTGTGCCAGCGATGCAAAATATCCATTAAACAATGGGATTCGTGGCTCGCCAACATCACTACTTTTTGTTTAGTGTGTGAATCAGCAATTTTCCAATGCATCTGGTATTTTTCAGCAATAGGTTCAAAAGCCAGCTTCACACTTTGCATGCTCATAGTAATTGATTCGGCTTTGATCTCATGACGCATAAAAAAGCGTCCCGTTTGCTGATCGGTATGATGGTTAGCCTCAACAATAGTGGCATTTTGGTCAGCCAAAAACTGGCTGACGGCTGCGACTAACCCAACTTGATCTGGACAATCAATGACTAATCTAAACGTTTGCTGCATAACTCATAAAACCTTGATTTCCTTTGCGGCTTATTGTCACCCGCTACAGCCAATGGGGTAAAGAACAAAAACGGCTATTTCAGAACTAACACAATACTTGTCATTGGCATTGAATAGATGAAACCAAGCAAAAAGCCCTAAAATTTAGACTGATTTAAAAGCAAACCGTTTAGCTAAGGGCCAAGATTGCCTAATATGATAAGACACACCTTTTTTACCTGATACCGATTCATATAAATGAAATTCTGCATTGTGCCAATTAAACCTAGGTTCAATTAGAGGGGCTGGTGGATTGATTATGCACTTTCTGGCGACAGTAAGATGTGCTACATAATCTTGTTTAGGCAGCTGTAAGCCCGCTGAATTAGCAATTTGGTGCAGACGTTTCGAAAGTTGTAGGTGTACATCTTGCGTCTGTTCACAGCCTAGCCAAAGTGCCTTGGGTTTTGACCAATAACCTACTCGGTTTAGAGTCACATCAAAGGTATGACTATCAGAAACCTGTTTGACGGCCTCACCTAAAGCATCCAATTGTTTAGGCAAAACCTGCCCCAAAAATGCTAAGGTGACATGAAAGTTGGATGCTGGAACCGCAGCATCAAACTGAGGAAAGGCTTTATTTCGCCACTCTTCTATCGCCAATTTTGTTTTAGCATCGGGTGACAAACCAAAAAATGCCCGCATACTGCTGCTCCTTAAGTTGTTATCATCTCGGATCAATATTTTAAGTATATTTTTTAATTAAACCCATAGAGACTGCATTTGTTACCTGTTGAACATATCTTACCTGCCTTGCATCAACAACTTATACTGTGTGATGCCATTGTTGTGGCACCCCCTGGTGCGGGAAAGTCGACTTGCTTGCCTTTATCTTTACTCAAATTAGATGTATTCAAAGATAAAAAAATCATCTTGTTACAACCAAGGCGGATCGCAGTCAGAAATATTGCTTTCTACTTGGCTAGTCAATTAGGAGAGCCTGTTGGGCAAACCATAGGTTATCGTATTAGAGGCGAAACAAAAGTAAGCGCTAACACACGATTAGAGATAGTCACAGAAGGAATTTTAACCCGCATGTTACAGAATCAGCCTGATATACCTGATGTGGGTTTAGTGATTTTTGATGAGTTTCATGAACGCAGTGTACATGCTGATTTTTCGTTGGCACTGTGTATTGAAGTACAACAAGCCCTTAGGGACGACTTACGTTTATTAGTGATGTCGGCCACACTTGATGTAACGGCGTTAAGTGAGTTGTTGCCAAAGGCAAAATTGTTAGAGTCTCAAGGTAAAAGTTACCCTGTAGACATCGTTTATCAAGGTGACAATTCAAACTTACATTTGTTTGAAAAAGTCAGTCGACTGGTGATCCAAATTTTTCCTAAACATCAGCATGACTGTCTGGTCTTTTTGCCCGGTGCCGCTGAGATTAATAAAGCCGCGCAGCGTTTGAGCCAACATTTTGCAGATGAGGTTGAAGTTTATAAGTTGTTCTCTGAATTATCTAAATATGAACAACAGCAAGCGTTAATGCCCAACCCACAAGGTAAACGAAAAATTGTCTTAGCCACTAACATTGCTGAAACCAGCTTAACCATTGAGGGCATTGAAGTTGTTATCGATAGTGGTATTGAAAAAAAGGCCATTTTTCAATTAAATCGCGGCATCACTCACCTGCAAAGCCAAAAAATATCCCAAGCTTCTGCTACGCAGCGGGCAGGTAGGGCAGGGCGGTTAACTGCTGGTACCTGTTATCGGTTATGGAGTAAAGAGCAACAAGATCGCTTAGCGAAACAAAGTACTCCTGAAATTATGCAAAGTGATATGAGCAGTTTTATTTTAGAAAGTGCCATCTGGGGAGCGGATGTTAAAACCCTAGCTTTACTCGATCACCCAACTAACGCTCAGCTATCTCAAGGCTTTGCGTTGTTAAAGCAGCTCGAACTAATGGATGACAACAACAAACTCACCGCTTTAGGACGCAAAGCTCATGGTTTGGGTTGCCATCCTAGTATCGCCGTTATGTTAGTGAAAAGTGCGCATATGAGCAAAGAGCACCTAAGTCTGGGCTGTGCTTTAGCGGCACTGATAGAAAACAAAGATCCCATGGGTAGAACATCTAACGGCGCAAGCTTATCCGCTAGGTTACATTTTGTATTACAGCAAAAAAATCATCAGATTTGGCAAGCTATCCGCCAATGGCATTCGAAAATGGACTGTAGGCTGTTAACTTGGCCAATCGAAGATAGCGCTGTTTTGGTCGGATATGCCTATCCACAATGGCTCGCAAAGCAGAGAAAAGGCGAACGTTATCAACTGGTTAATGGAAGCGGCGCGGTATTGTATGAAGATGACGCTTTAACCACTCATAGTTGGCTGGCTATAGCGAATATGCAAACCAGTGATAGACAACAAGACAATGCACAAGTCCGCTATGCTGAGTCGTTAACGCTGTCGCAAATCGAGCAAAATTTTGCTTACTTGATAGAGACAAAAGAGCGGGTTGAGTGGGATCCTGTCAACCAAAGAATAGTCTCAGAAATACATCAGACCTTGGGCAAAATTGTTATTCATAAACAAGCGATCAAGCGACCGTCTCAGCAGCATATTTTATCTATTTGGAAAGATGTCATTTTTGACCAAGGCATAGTAGTCATTCCATTTAATGAAGAGGCGCAGCAACTTATTTATCGGGTGCAATTTGCCCAAAGTTTTTCTGCAGCAATAACATTTCCAGATTTTAGCGAATCCGGATTGCTCAATTCAATTGATAGCTGGTTGCTGCCCTACCTGACAAACTGTTTAACTTGGCAGCAATTCAGCCAATGCAATTTTTTACAACAACTGCTCAACGAATTGCCGTACGCACAGCAAGACTATTTAAACAAACAGTTACCCAAACGTTTAGCGTTACCTAGTGGTAGAAGCGCGCAACTAACCTATGCCTCTGGTAAAACCGTGATGTTATCGGTGCGAATGACTGAACTATATGGCTTACAAAGTCATCCAAGTGTTGCACAACAACAAGTTCCAATTACCGTTGAGTTACTTTCGCCCGCAGGTAGACCCATACAAACTACCCAAGATTTGCCAAGATTTTGGCAAGGCAGTTATAAAGAGGTACAAAAAGACATGAAAGGCCGTTATCCTCGACATTTCTGGCCAGATGATCCAGCCAATTCCCAAGCTACAACCCGCACTAAAAAAAGAATGAGCAGTTAATAATGAGTAAACCCTCCGCAGATAAATCTAAAGCAACAAAAGCTGCTACCGCGAAAGCTAGCTCAGGCACCAAAAAACCTTTCGGGAAACGATTTAATCCTTTTCACTGGATTGGGCAACATTGGCTTAAATTGTTGTGTGTTTTTGCCCTAGTGACGGGGGCTTATGGGGTGTATTTAGACGCCCAAATAAGGACTAAGTTCGCAGGCAATAAATGGCAAGTGCCCGCACAAATTTATGCCCGCCCAATGCTTTTAAGGGTAAAACAAGAAATAAGTATCAAAGAGATTGAAGAAGAATTGCAGTTATTGGGTTATCGAAGGGTTACTCGTGCAGATAGTTCTGGCGAATACCAAGTGTTAAATAATCGTATTCGTATTCAACGACGTAAATTTGATTTCTCCCACGGCAATGAGGATTTACGTTACATTGAAATAAGCATTAAAAATCAACGTATTAGCCAGATCGAAGAGCTTAAACTTGGCCAAAGTATTAATTATATTTACCTCGAACCTTGGCTTGTCACTCGTTTGGTCAGTAGCGGACGAGAAGACCGTATGTTGGTACAAATCAACGATGTACCGCCTATTTTGACTCAGGCATTAGTGGCGGTGGAAGATAAAGATTTTTATGAACATTTTGGTGTGGCACCTCTGTCTATCATGAGAGCCTTAATGGCTAATATTTCAGCGGGGCGCACTGTTCAGGGGGGCAGTACTTTGACTCAACAATTGGTTAAAAACTTATTTTTAACCCGCGAGAAATCCCTAGTACGTAAAGCTAAAGAAGCCATGATGGCGCTGATAATAGAAGTCAGATACAGCAAAGATGTGATCCTCGAAGCTTATTTAAACGAAGTGTTTTTAGGTCAAAACGGTGATACCGGTGTATATGGCTTTGGCCTAGCCAGTTACTTCTATTACGACCGCCCTCTAAATGAACTGAGTGTTGATGAAATGGCCACCTTGGTGGGTATTATCAAGGGCCCTTCATATTACAATCCTCGTAAACATACTGAGCGAGCATTGAAAAGACGCAATATAGTGTTGCGTTCGATGTTTGAAAATAACCAATTGTCACCTAATGAATATCAAGACTTAGTCAAACTGCCGATTAAATTAGCCACTGGTGCCAGCTTGAAAAAGGATAAACATCCAGCGTTTATGGATCAGGTGCGGCGTGAACTGCGATTAGTGTTGGATAATCCAAATATTCGCCAATCGGGGTTAAAAGTATTTACGACCTTAGATTCTAATGCCCAAGTGAAGGCCGAGCGCGCTGTTTCTCAAGGCGTTGCAGTACAGGAAAAGCGCATGGGTTTGAGTGGCTTTGAGGCGGCTATGATAGTGACTGACATCGATTCGGGAGAAATTCGCTCCATAGTCGGGGGGCGCTATACTGATTATGCAGGTTTTAATCGGGCACTGGATGCTAAACGTTCTATTGGTTCGTTGATCAAACCCGCTATCTATCTTACTGCGTTAGAACAGGCAGCAGATTATAACTTAGCCACACATCTGAAAGATGAACCAATAAAACTCAAAAGTACTTATGGCAAAATGTGGGAACCCCAAAATTCAGATAAAAAGTTTCGAGGTGAAGTGCCATTGTTGACCGCTTTGAGCCGGTCACTGAACGTGCCTACTGTCACTTTAGGCATGGATCTAGGATTAGGAAACATTGCTGATACTATCTGGCGATTGGGAGTAGAAGAAGAACTCGAGTTGTATCCCGCTCTCACATTAGGTGCTGTAAACTTTTCGCCATTTCAGGTGAATCAGATGTATCAAACCATTGCTAACAACGGTCGCTATATACCTTTGCATTCCATTACCGCCATAATGTCGGCAAATGATAGGCTTTTGTGGAACTTCGATATTGCTGAAGAGCAAAGAGTCGATGAGCAGGCGACTTATTTGCTAAATTATGCACTACATAAAGTGACCCTAGAAGGTACCGCTAAGGCCATTCGTGCGAAATTTCCTAATATTAATATGGCGGGTAAAACAGGCACCACTGATGATTATCGCGATAGCTGGTTTAGTGGTTTTGACAAAAACATTCTTGTGACCACTTGGATAGGCAAAGATAACAATCAGCCTGTTAACTTAAGCGGTGCAAGTGGAGCCTTACAATTATTTATTGCTTATCAGCAACAACAAGAGCCTAAGTCGCTGGTGAGACGTTTCCCTGATGGTTTGGGTATTGCTCACTTTGATAATACCACCGGACATTTAAGTAAAGCTGGTTGTAGTGACACCTTCAGCGTCCCAGCCATCATGGCTGCACTTCCGCCCGTACCCAAAAAGTGCTTGGGTGAATCTACTGTGCCAGATAAACCCGAAAGCTTGTGGCAGAGGATATTTGGTTAAGTTAAGTTAAGTATCAAGCTTGGCTTAGTGTTGCCTAAAGAATGTGTGGCCTAGTCTGTGGCCTAGAGAGGGAGAATATTACTCCTTTAATTATTTATCATTAACAATATTTAGATTAAAAAACATGAGATTTTCCGTTGCAAATTTACTACTACTATTCATTTTGATGTTATGTACCCAAGCATCTGCAAACCATCTTGAGCCTACTATTCGGGTCGCGACGTTTAACGTCAGTATGGATGCAAGCAACTATTTGGAGCCAGGGCAAGAAGCCAATGGAAAAGAGTTGTTTGAACGCTTACTTTCTGGTGAGTCTCAACAAATCAGCAATATCGCTGCAGTCATTCAACTGAATCGGCCCGATATCATTTTATTAAATGAATTTGACTACTCTGATAAGCCTCAACAGAGTGTTAAATTGTTTCATGAAAATTATCTAAAGCTAGCTGTAAATGGTGCACTACCTATCGAATATCCCTATTTCTACTCTGCGCCTGTGAATACAGGTGTTGATTCTGGGCTAGATCTAGATAAAGACGGCATTGCGTCTGGTATAAAAGGTGACGCCTTTGGATTTGGGTTGTTCCCGGGTCACTATGGCATGTTGGTACTGAGTAAGTATCCTATTCAGTTTGAACAGATACGTACATTTCAACATTTTCTGTGGAAAGATATGCCTGATAATTTGTTGTCAACTATCAAGGATGAGAAGGGACATCCTTATTTCAGTCAAGAAGCGCAGCAGATACTACGTTTGTCTTCTAAGTCTCATTGGGACATTCCTATCAAAGTTGGCAACCAAAGGATTCATATACTGGCCAGCCATCCAACACCGCCTGTATTTGATGGTCCCGAAAATCGCAATGGTAACCGTAACCATGATGAAATCCGTTTTTGGTCAGACTACCTATCGGGTAGCGAACAGTCTGCTTATATTTATGATGACAATGAAATGCGAGGAGGCTTTAGGGGTGAACACTTTGTTATCGCGGGTGATTTAAATGCTTCAGCAAATGAAGGTGACGGAATGAAAAGAGCAATTAAAGGCTTGCTCGACAATCCTTTAATCAACGATTCAATGGTTCCAAAAAGTGAAGGTGCTAGGCTTCATACACCCGCTAATCAATATTCAGCAGAACATACTGCACAATGGGCAATGCGAGCCGACTATGTATTACCTTCAACCTCACTCGAAATACAAGCAAGTGGTGTATTTTGGCCCAAACCAGATGATCCTTTGTTTCGTTTAATCAAAGACCGTAAAAGCTCCTCAGATCATCGGTTAGTGTGGGTAGATATTCGTTTACCTCACTAAACAAATTATTTACCACAGAGGACACAGAGAGCACAGAGAAAAAACAAAAAAGGTGATGATTAGTTTTTGAGATTTTGAATCTGTTCTATGTGTAGCGAAGCGCCCTGTGTTCTCTGTAGTTTCAATTCTTTTAACTTTTTTCGGCAAAGATCAAAAAAGGGGCGCAAGCCCCTTATCCTGTTTAACCTATATTTTTAGCAGCTACACACCTAAGTAATCCATTATACCTTCAGCCGCGCAGCGTCCTTCATCAATGGCTGTTACTACCAAATCTGAGCCTCGTACCATATCTCCACCTGAGAAAATCTTAGGGTTAGACGTTTGAAACGCGTACTTGCCGTGTTTAGGGGCACGCACTCGACCCTTCTCGTCCAAGATAATGCCATAGTCACCGAACCAACTAGCCGGACTAGGTTGAAAACCAAAAGCAATGATCACAGCATCAGCTTCAAGCACATGCTCTGAGCCTTCAACTATCACAGGACGACGGCGACCTTCAGCGTCAGGTTCACCCATTTCGGTTTTAACCATCTTCACACCAATCGTTTTGCCATTTTCATCTATTGCCACATCAAGAGGCATAAGATTAAATTTGAAGTTCACACCTTCTTCACGAGCGTTGACTACTTCACGGCGTGAGCCAGGCATACTGGCTTCGTCGCGGCGATAAGCACAAGTGACATCGGTTGCACCTTGGCGTATCGCTGTTCTTACGCAATCCATAGTGGTATCACCACCGCCAAGCACTACCACTTTTTTACCTTTCATATCAACAAAGTCTGCAGGCGACTCTTCGAGGCCTAATTGACGATTAACGTTGGCAATAAGATAAGGTAAAGCTTCATAAACACCAGGCGCCTTTTCGTTTTCAAAACCACCTTGCATGGGTTTATAGGTTCCCATACCTAAGAAAACGGCATCGTAACCATCCAATAAGTCTTGAAATGGTAGGTCTTTACCTACTTCGGTATTCAGCACAAACTCAATACCCATGTCAGAAAATATTTCATGGCGTAGTGCCATGACTTCTTTTTCTAATTTAAAAGATGGGATACCGAAGGTTAACAAACCACCGATTTTTTGGTATTTATCAAACACAACAGGTTTTATACCGTTGCGCACTAATATATCGGCACATCCTAAACCAGCGGGTCCAGCACCAATAATGGCGACTTTCTTTTTGGTTTTAATCACTTTGGACATATCTGGACGCCAACCTTGTTTAAAGGCCGTGTCGGTAATGTATTTTTCAATGCTGCCTATGGTCACAGCACCAAAATCATCGTTTAGCGTACAAGCGCCTTCACACAATCTGTCTTGGGGGCATACGCGGCCACAGACTTCAGGTAAGGTATTGGTTTGGCTGGATAATTCAGCTGCTTCAAAAATGCGCCCTTCATTTGCTAAATTTAGCCATTGTGGAATGAAGTTATGCACTGGGCATTTCCATTCACAATAAGGGTTACCACAATCAAGACAACGGTCAGCCTGACCTGCTACTTGGGTATCACTCATTGGCTGATATATTTCAGCAAACTCTTCACGTCTGAGGATGGAGGGCTTTTTAGGTGGATCAATACGCTCTACATCGACAAATTGGTATACGTTTTTAGACATGAATCCCCCCTTATTGCACTTGAACACGTAGTTCGGCAGTAGACCGACTTATGTGACCGAGTAAATTTTTAACGTCACTGGTTTTTGGTTTAACCAGTCTAAATTTCGGCAAATACTCAGCAAAGTTGCTTAAGATATTGTGTGCATGTTCACTGCCTGTTTCTTCATAATGGTGATTGATAAGACCACGTAAGTGCTCCATCAAGATCACTTTATCTTCGATAGTCATAAGTTCAACTAACTCACCATTTACGCGATGCTCAATATCATTTTGTTCATCTAGGATATAGGCAAAACCACCTGTCATACCTGCGCCAAAGTTAACACCGGTGCGACCTAATACTGCAACAATACCACCGGTCATATATTCACAACCGTTGTCACCTATACCTTCAACTACTGCTATAGCACCTGAATTACGTACTGCGAAACGCTCACCTGCAAGCCCTGCAGCAAATAATTTACCGCCTGTAGCGCCATATAAGCAGGTGTTACCGGCAATGACACTTTCATTTGATTTGAAGCTTACACCTCGGGGTGGGTGAATAACTAACTTACCGTCTGCCATGCCTTTACCCACGTAATCGTTAGCGTCACCGACTAGAGTCATCTCTAAACCGCCAGCATTCCAAACACCAAAGCTTTGTCCGGCAGTGCCAGTAAAGTGAAGCTTAATAGGATGTTCATCCATGCCTTTATTACCATGATGTTGGGCAATTAAGCCCGATATGATGGCACCTACAGAACGGTCTGTATTGCGGATAGGATAATGGAATGTTCCACCGCTTTTGTTTTTCACCGCAGCGGTTAAATCTGTTAACAACAACTGATTTAAATCGCCTTTATCAGCTGGCGCATTGCCTTCACTGCAAAACAGTTTGGTGTGATCGCCGGCTTCTGGTTTGGCTAAAATGGGGCTTAAATCTAACTTGTTTTGTTTCGCCGTCACGCCATTTAAGACGTCGAGCAAATCAGTGCGACCAATCAAGTCATCTAATTTACGTATACCCATAGATGCCATAATTTCACGCACTTCTTGAGCAATAAACTTGAAGTAGTTCATGACCATCTCAGGTAGACCAATGAAATAATTGTCCCGCAGGTTTTCATCTTGGGTGGCAACACCAGTCGCACAGTTGTTTAAGTGACAAATCCGTAAATATTTACAACCCAAAGCCACCATAGGTCCGGTACCAAAACCAAAGCTTTCAGCACCTAAAATGGCGGCTTTGATGACATCTAAACCGGTTTTTAAGCCGCCGTCGGTTTGTACTCGTACCTTATGGCGTAAACCATTGCTGACCAATGCTTGTTGAGTTTCGGCAAGACCTAACTCCCAAGGGCTACCTGCGTACTTGACTGACGTTAACGGGCTAGCACCTGTACCACCGTCATAACCCGAAATAGTAATCAAGTCGGCGTAGGCTTTCGCCACACCACAAGCAATGGTGCCTACTCCAGGTTCAGACACTAACTTCACTGAAATCAGTGCCGTGGGATTAACTTGCTTTAAGTCAAAAATTAGCTGAGCCAGATCTTCAATAGAATAGATATCATGATGAGGAGGTGGCGATATTAAGGTGACGCCCGGCACAGAGTGACGCAATTCAGCAATATATTTGTTAACTTTATCACCGGGTAATTGCCCTCCCTCTCCGGGTTTAGCACCCTGAGCAACCTTTATTTGCAGAATTTTGGCATTAACCAAATAATGCGGCGTGACACCAAAACGTCCAGAGGCAACCTGTTTAATATTTGAGTTACGTTCATTACCAAAACGTTTCGGATCTTCACCACCTTCACCCGAGTTAGAATTACCCCCTAATCGGTTCATGGCAATTGCTAAGGCTTCGTGAGCTTCTGGGCTTAAAGCACCAATTGACATGGCCGCTGTGTCAAAACGTGGGAATAAATTTTCAGCAGGTTCAACCTCATCGATAGAAATGGCCTCTGCATCAGGAGCCAAAGCTAATAAATCACGTAAACAGGCTATGGGCCGTTCATTTACCAGCTCACTAAACTTTTGATAATCCTGATAGTTACCACTTACTACCGCTTTTTGCAGCGTTGTTACTACGTCTGGGTTGTATGAATGGTACTCACCACCATGCACGTATTTTAGTAGTCCACCGTGATCCAATTTTTTACGTTTTAACCAAGCTACACGGTTTAAATTAATTTGATCCTGTTGGAAATCTTCAAAATCAGCACCTTGAATACGGCTTGGCACACCTTTAAAGCAGGTCTCCATCACAGAATTATTAATTCCCACGGCTTCAAATAATTTTGAGCTGCGATAACTAGCAATAGTAGAGATGCCCATTTTAGACATGATTTTATACAAGCCTTTGTTTATGCCTTTACGGTAATTAATAACGGCTTGCAGAGGAGTCATGTCTAAATGACCTGACTCACACATTTGCTCAATGATTTCATAGGCGAAGAAAGGATAAATAGCGGTAGCACCTAAGCCAAGTAATACAGCATAGTGGTGTGAGTCTCTAACCGAGGCTGTTTCTACCACTATATTTGCATCACAACGTAAGCCTTTTTCTACTAATCGTTTTTGCACTGCACCTACTGCCATAGCCGCAGGAATAGGAATACGTGACGCCTTAATAGCGCGATCAGATAAAATAACAAACGCAGCTCGCTTGTGAGAGACCAAGTGTTCTACTTCATTACATACTCGATTTATTGCCGTCTTAAGCCCTTCTTCTGGCGGGTAATTAAGATTTACAAACTCGGTATAGTAATGTTTAGGATCGTAATTACGTAGCTGCTTAAGATCGGTATACACCATAATTGGTGAATCAAACAATACTCGGTCAGCGTAACCTGATGTTTCTGTGAACACTGATTTTTCAGGGCCAATACAAGTCGCCAATGACATCACATGATTTTCACGCAAGGGATCAATAGGTGGATTAGTTACCTGAGCAAATTGTTGCCGGAAATAGTCGTAAATTGTTCGGCTTTTGCTAGAAAGAACCGCCATAGGTGTGTCATCACCCATGGAGCCTGTGGCTTCTTGACCATCTTTAGCCAAGACTTTAACGACTTGTTCAAGTTCTTCATAGCTGTAATTAAATTGCTTAAAATAAGTATTCATCATGTCATCGTCAAACATACGTTTACCGATTTCAGGTGCATCACACTTTTCAATAGGTGTTAAGCGGCGAATGCTTTTATCCAACCATTCTTTATAAGGATGGCGGCTTTTTAAATCATCATCTATTTCATTTGAGCGCCACAATTTACCCGTTTCGGTATCTATGGCTAACATTTCACCTGGACCAACACGGCCTTTTTCAAGGACGTCTTCTTGCTTATAATCCCAGATACCCACTTCAGACGCTAAGGTAATTAGGCCATCTTTGGTTATTACATAACGTGCTGGGCGAAGACCGTTACGGTCAAGATTACACGCCGCGTGACGACCATTGGTTAATACAATACCGGCAGGACCATCCCAAGGCTCCATATGCATGGAGTTGAATTCGTAAAAGGCCTTTAAGTCTTCATCCATGGTTTTGTTATTTTGATAGGCAGGTGGCACCAATAAACGCATGGCGCGGAACAAATCCATGCCGCCTGCTAAAAATAACTCCAGCATGTTATCTAGTGATGAAGAGTCAGAACCCACTTCATTCACAAAAGGTGCTGCATCAGCCAAATCAGGTAATAAGGGCGTTTTGAATTTACCTGTTCGAGCTTGCGCCCAATCGCGGTTGCCACGAATAGTATTAATTTCACCGTTGTGTGCCAAAAATCTAAATGGCTGAGCCAATGGCCAGCGCGGCAAGGTATTGGTTGAAAAGCGTTGGTGGAATACACAAATTGCCGATTTCATGTTTTCATCGGCTAAGTCTAAATAAAATTTCGGCAAGTCACCGGCCATTACTAGGCCTTTATACACTGTGACTAAACTGGATAAACTAGCGATATAAAATTCTTCATCATCAGCTAAACGTTTTTCTGCACGTCTGCGCGCCATAAATAAGCGACGTTCTAAGTCTTGTGAGCGCCATCCTGATGGTCCATTGATAAATACCTGTTCGATTTGCGGCACACACGAAGCCGCCAAATCACCAAGGATTGAATTATCTGTGGGTACAACTCTCCAACCCACTAAGCCTAGCGTCTCTTTTTCTAACTCTTCTGTGATGACTTGTTTGGCAAGGTCGGCTAGCGCTTGGTCTTGGTTAAGAAAAACCACACCAACAGCGTACATTTGACTTAGCTTCCAGTTTTCCTGTTCAGCTATGCCACGAAAAAATGCGTCGGGTTTTTGTAAAAGTAAACCACAACCATCGCCTGTTTTACCATCAGCGGCGATGCCACCACGATGTTGCATACGGTCAAGACCCAAAATTGCGGTGCTGACTAATTTATGACTTGGCTCACCTTTAGTGTGGGCGATTAGGCCAAAGCCACAGTTATCCTTTGAATCGTTAGGATGATATAAACTCATTAATGCAAACTCCTTCAACCTTCGACTGGGCAGGGTGTTGTCTGTTGTTAGTGCTAATCATACATCTAAGATATGTGTATGAACCTGAGGTGGCTTCATGCCTTGATGCTTATTTTCCAGTCGTAATTATTATTGGAGATACCAGTCGAGTATCGAATATTTATACTAAGCAGGTCGTACAAAATACCGAGGATTATTTTATAAATCAATTCTCTTATATAGGGTATTTTTTACTTTTCATTATATGGCGTCTAATCGGTCTAAAAACTTGTTTTTTTTCAATGGTATAGCGTATTCCCGTGACTTCGTTATAAGCTATAAAAAAAAGCTGAAAAACCATGCTATTTGTTATTAAAAGGTTAAAAAAAGAACTTTATTTCTTTTCGTGCCTTGACTGGTATTGAATTAATATTTAAGAAAAATGAATAAATAGTCTTTTTGGAGTTGAGTTATACACTTTAATACTTGGCTAAGTTTTGATCCTCGGAATATTCTTGCTAGCATATCGCAAATTGGTTAAAACCACAGATGTTTGAGACCTCAGTATTATGACGAAAAAGACCTCAGTTGAGCCATGGGCGATCCGCATTGCTCAGTTTATTAATCGCTTCGGTGCGGTACGATCTAGTATTTTATTCGTTATTTTGACTTTGATATTTACCTTCTCTGGCACCTACTTTCTTAGGAGCATTCTCAGTGATCATGCTCATACTGAAGACTTTATTAGTGCCTCAATTTTGACTTTGCTCAGTGCGCCTTGGATGTTGTGGTTTTTTAGCGAGTTAGTCAAACAATTGGAACGCTCAAGAGTGAGCCTTGAAGACGCAGTGACTCAGTTAGAAAAGCTACGAGAGGAAGATGAGCTGCTCAATCACACATTGCAAAACAATATTAAGCAGCTTAATCATGAAATTGAACAGCGAAAAAATGCTCAATTAGAGCGAGAAAATGTATTTGCCGATCTAGAACGTGAAATAACCGATAAATCTGAAAAAGAAAAACAAGCGTCACAGTTATCTACTCTGCTGAGATCTATTATTGATGCATCTCCGGACTTAATCTATTACCGCAATCAAGAGGGGCAGTTTGCCGGCTGTAACCGTGTTGCTGAGCAAATGACCGGTAAAACCGAACAAGAGTTGATTGGCTTAACCCCCCACCAAGTGTACGACGAAGAACTCGCCAGTCAAGTGGTTGCCAGCGATCAAGATGTACTCGAAAACGACGTTAGTGTTACCGAAGAATTATGGCTGCGCTTTGCTGATGGTCGCCGCCGCTATTTTGAAATGCGTAAGGTGCCATTCTATAGCGCAGATGGCACTCGCCTTGGCATACTTGCTTTTGGCCGTGATACTACTGAGCGTAAGCAAGCAGAAAACGCGGTCAATAAAGCCAGCAAAGATAAAACTGCTTTTATCGCCACTATCAGTCATGAGTTACGAACACCACTCAATGGCATTGTTGGCTTAAGCAGAATGTTGCGTGATACCAACCTCACTAGCGAGCAGTTTGCATGGGTTAGCACCATATATGCGAGTGGTATTACCCTAGGCAATATATTTAACGACATTATTGATTTAGACAGGCTTGATAGAGACAGGCTTGAATTATCATTAAAAACGGTATCCATAAAAGATTTCACCCAAGAACTTGGCAGTATTATTGAGCTGTTAGCTGATGATAAAGAGCTGACCTTTGCAGCCCATGTTGAAGATCCTTTACCCGCCTTAGTTGAAGTAGACGGTACTCGCTTAAGACAAATTTTGTGGAATTTATTGTTTAATGCAGTCAAGTTTACCCAAAAAGGCACAGTATCTTTAGAGGTCAAAGCTGAAAATATTGATTCTGAAACATCTATGGTCACATTTAAGGTGTGTGATACAGGTGTAGGAATACCTCAGCAAGAATTAGATAAAATATTTGCGATGTACTACCAAGTTAACTTACCTGAACATCAAAGTGCTACAGGCACTGGCATTGGTCTCGCCATTTGCCAACAAATGGTGTCATTGATGCATGGTAAAATTAGTGTCAGCAGTGTAGTGGGCGAAGGCACCTGTTTTACTGTGGAATTGCCTTTAGCTATTAGCAAAAAGCCGCTTCAGGTTGAAACGCTCAAAGTGACAGGTTTGCAGATATTGCTAGTCGAAGACATTGAGTTAAATGTGATGGTTGCCAAAGCACTGTTGGAAAAACTTGGACAGCACGTGGATGTAGCCATGACAGGTAATGAGGCCCTCACTAAGGCGCGAGGTAAACAATATGATTTGATTTTATTGGATATTCAATTACCCGATATGAATGGGTTTGAAGTCGCGAATATTCTCCATGAAGAATCTTTGGTAGAGCAAACAAGTATTGTGGCCTTGACCGCAAACGTTATTAAAACACATCAAGAATACCTTGATAATGGTATGGATGACGTTATTGCGAAACCGGTGAAAAAGAGTCGTATTATTGAAGTGTTCAATAGTCTTTTTTGTGAACAACCTAGCGTGCCTCACCAACCAGCTCCAGAGCCTAAAAAAGACCAACTTAACACTATTCTCGACTTAGAATTATTGCAAATGTTAGTGGATACTATTGGCCACGAAATGGTGCGCACCAGTGTTAAAGTATTTCAGGAGAAAATGCCTGAGTATTTAGAAATTTTGCAATTGAGTTTAAGTGCTGATGAAAAAGATGAAGTGTGTTCACAAGCACATAAAATTAAGGGCGCTGCGGGTTCGGTTGGCTTAGCCAGAGTGCAAAAAATTGCCAATGAGATCCAACAAGGTGATCATCCAGCTTGGTGGCAAAATGTGCATGATTGGGTTGAGCAATTAAATCAAGCGGCTAACCAAGATCTACAAAAGTTAATTAATTGGTTGAGCCAGCAAGATATAGATGATTAAGGTCATCTATATCTGCCTCCCAAATGTTAGTTAATTTACCAATAATGTGATTTTGTATATTCTATCTTGACTGCACTCCAGCCGATGGCTCGTTACTGATCCAATCTTTTAATGTGAAGTAGCTGTTTGTCGCAATATGCGCGGCTTCTTTTTTTGGGGGGGGGAAGAGGATTTGTTATTGGCATGTCAGACTCCCTTTAAGCTTGTAGAATCTATTTATGACACTATGTTAACTGGTCAGCAACTTTGACAGGTCTAAAGACCAAAAGTACGTCTTTGGCTTCTTATTATCGCGATTATCAACTGTGTGTAACAGCAGCGTTTTATCAACCATCTTCCATTCTTCAACATCATCTTGCTTTTTGTCGCGCCAAAATCACTAGTAAAATTCCACCTAATATCACGCAGGCAGATATAGCCAGGTGTAAACTAATAGGCTCTGCTACTAGCAGCACGCCGCCTAACCCTGCCCAAATAGGAACGGATAATTGACTGACTGCCGCTATATTAGGTTTTAAGTGGGGTAACACGGTATACCAGACTGAATAACCGACTCCTGAGGCTAAGGCTCCAGAGCCGATAGTGTAGAGCCAGCCTTGTAAACTTAGCTCAAGGCCAGTGGTAAAATAGGCCCACGTTAACGCGATTAAAACCAGGGGTAGTAACCGAATAAAGTTGCTTGCGGTATCCAAAAGAGGTTGAGTCGATTTTGCCCCTATCAAGCTATACATGCCCCAAGCCACACCCGCTAAGCTCATAAGTAAACAGCCAATCAGGCTTGGCTTTTCAAGTTCTGGATAAACAAAATAGAAAAAACCTAAAAGTGACAAACCTATGCCCAAACATTCTTGCTTTTTCATGGTGACGCCTGCTAACCAGCCCTTAAACAGCATAGTAAACTGCACACAAGCGAATAAAATTAGGGCACCCGTGGCCGTGCCTAGCGTTACATAGGCATACGAAAACCCGGCCGCATAAATAAATAAGTAGATAGCACCTGCATAATTACCGAAATTGGTTATTTTACTGAGACTCGTTTTGCTTTTAATTACCACAATAAGCGCCAGAGTCAGCGCCGCTGATAATAACCGAATGCCGGTAAAATCTATTGGATTAACCTGTTCACTATCAAGGGCTAAGCGGCAAAGAACAGAGTTAGCGGCAAAAGCAAACAGTGAAATAAGAGTGAGTAGTGTTGTTTGGAAGATATTCACCAGATATTTACATCAATAACCAAGTCGCAGAGCCTAAAAATGCAAATATTCCTACTACATCGGTGATAGTCGTTAAAATAACACTGCCCGCTAAAGCAGGATCTATTTTTAATTTTTTCATTATGATGGGCAAGCTTGCACCTGCTAATCCCGCGGCGATCATATTGATGAGCATGGCAAAGGCGATGACTGCGCCTAACATTAAATCTTGTTTCCAAATGGCAATAACTGATGCAATCAACACAGACCAAATCACCCCATTTAAAAACCCAATGGCTAATTCTTTGCTGATCAACCATCTGGCGTTAGACGAATTAACATGACCCAAAGCCATACCACGAATAACCAGAGTAAGGGTTTGATTACCTGCAACTCCGCCCATGCTGGGCACTATAGTATTAAGGATTGCCAACACCGCAAGTTGGCTTAAGGCCGCTTCAAATAAGTCACTAACAGCCGCTGCCATCAATGCCGTAAGTAAGTTAACACCTAACCAAATTGAACGCCGCTGGGTACTCTTGACGACTGGCGCGAAGGTATCTTCTTCATCGTCTAAACCGGCCATGCTCATCATTGAGTGTTCTGCGTCTTCACGAATAATATCCACCACATCATCAATAGTGATACGGCCTAACAATTGATTGTTTTCATCGACTACTGGTGCCGACAGCCAATTATAACGCTCAAACAAACTAGCAACCTCGTCATCCATCATATGGGCAGGGATGGCTTCAGAATCCTTAATTAACGATTCTATTGGCGTATCGGCAGCGGCAGTTATGAGCCGAGTGAGTGCCACCCCCCCCATTAGTTTATCGTTGCGATCTACCACATATAAGGTATCGGTGTGTTCGGGCATGTCGCCCTTAAGGCGTAAATACCGCAGGATAACATCTACATTAATGCCAGGCCGAAGCGTAATAGCATCTGTGTTCATGATAAAACCAGCGGTTTCATCACCGTATGATAAGCCAAGCTCGGCACGTATCCGGTCTTGCTCATCCATGGCAGCCAATAAATCTTGTGCGACTTCTTGTGGTAATCCACGCAAGGTATCGACAAGGTTATCGGTATCCATCTCTTCTAGAGCATCGGCAACCTTATCAGGAAGCATCGTTCTGATAATGCCATTACGAACATCATCTGAAAGCTCTTCAAGCACGTCACTGTATAGATCAGGCGGTATCAGTTGCCAAATATCCAAACGATTTCGGCTGCGGCTCGATTCCAAAAGCAATGCAAGATCACCAGGTTGCAACTGGTGCAACATTTCTTTGGCAAGCTCTGTTTGACCACTACCTAAGGCTTCATTGATGTCATGAAGTTGGTTGTTACTGCTTTTGGCTTCAAAGGTATTTGGCATGGATTAGATAAACTTATTTATTAGAACAAACTAGGGTGTGTTGGCCGATTTATATTACGGGACTAGTCTAATCTATGCTCACGAGTTGGTCAGCACATATTTCAAACTAGGATGGAAAACTTAAGGGGTTTCGCGAGGAAAGTTTGGGTTACATATAAATTCATATTGGGCATAAGCGATGATTATTTAGGGACCCAACAGTTAAGGCAAAAACTGCTAGATGCATTATTAGTGCATCTTGATACATTGAAGGTGTTGCAGCTCAGCGATCCAAAAGACGGCAATGTTAAATTGTTCATTAGTTATATTGCACCAAGCCTAAGAGACTTTTCTATTAATGCCATCAATATCAGTCAATAACTCCTGTACTTCGGGCAAATTCATTCTGAGTTAAACGGTTTTTTACATTTTTATGTGAAACGTAGGTTTGTCTTTTTTGAAAAATGTCTATATTGCCAAAGCCGACAGTCATAAGGACGCTGCCGGTTCTTCCGGTCGAGCTAAGAAATGGAACCGAGTGATGTTTTTATTGGGGTTTATTACACTTTTGGTATCAGCCTTCCTTTCTTTTAAGGGAGTGCAATCATCAAATCAATCTTCTGTTGTACTTGAAAAATTAGTAAGAGAGCAGAATGAAATGATTCTAAAACAAAATAAGATACAGGAAGAGATGTTAAAAGTTTTCTCAAATAAATTGGTAAATGAAGAACAAATCAAAATTCAATTGAATAATCTAAAAAAGTTACGAGATTAATATGAAACTCCCAATTGAGAGCTAACGCTCGGAGTTTGATAATTACCAAAAAAAGGTCCTTGCGCAAAGAGAGTGATCAACGTTGCCTACAATTATGTGAATCTGCGAAGTTAAAGGCGCTGAAATGAACTTCCATTTTCTACTAATAGAGTTCATTTACTGATTGCAATACCCCACCCTGGGGCAGCCGCATGACAGGTTTCTCACAGAAACCCTTCCCAGTATATTTACCTAATAATCGGCGAGCATAAATGCGAGGGGCAGAGCAAAAAAACAAAAGCATCTGTCCTGCCAATTTTACTCTTTGGTGGCTCTGCCACTGCTTTTTCTGCCTTCAAAGTTTCAACAAAAAGTGGTTTATTCTTGGGGCAAATGACATGGACGTCATTTGAGTGGAGCTTGAAGGGAAACATTCGAAACGACCCAAGAATAAGCCAGTTTTTGTGGTTAAGAACTTAAGCAGCGGCGGCATTTTTTGGTTATTTATTTTTGCTGTTGAAAAAAAGTAACTGGCTAGAAAGGATTCTAGTCAAAAACCATCAAGGATGATGGCGCGAAGCGTGCTATTTATCTAAATAAAAAGTACTACTCTTCCTCATTAAACTTTGTAGCGATTAATGTTTCTACGGCGTTAAGAGCAGCTTCTGCATCCTTTCCTTCACTGACTACTTTAACTTCTTTGCCTTGGTGGCTTTCGAGCATCATTAAGCCCAGTACGCTGTTAGCTGAGGCTTGTTTGTCACCTTGATGTAGAGTGATTTCGGCTTCAAACTTATTGGTTAGTTGTACTAATTGCGTGGCAGCCCGCGCATGCAGGCCTAACTTATTAACGATAACGACTGTTTTTTCGAAGCTGGGCATAATTTCAATAAACTCTATTAGCGATTCAATTCGCGATGACGAATTTGCACATCTGGGTGGGAGTCGCTAAAGGTTTTAGCTAAGGTTTCGGCAACATAAACCGAGCGATGTTGGCCACCTGTGCAACCAATAGCTATGGTAACGTAACTGCGATTATTTCGCTCTAAATGGGGTAACCATGTGGAAATAAGATTTTGGATCTGCCAAATAAATTTTGTGACTATGGGTTGTGAGCCCAAAAAGATCTGCACTGGGGTATCCAAGCCCGTTAGGTGTTTGAGGTCAGGCTCCCAGTGAGGGTTAGGTAAAAAACGGCCGTCAAATACGTAATCTGCATCTTTGGGGATGCCGTGTTTAAATCCAAAGGATTCGAAAACCAACACCAGTCTAGAGCTTTTTTTGCCTAAAATACGTTCACGGACTAATTCGGCTAGCTGGTGGACTGACAATTGATCTGTATCTAGATATAGATCGGCACGTTCAGCAATAGGTGCTAACAATTCACTTTCTGCTCGGATCGCATCAGACAAAGATTTATTTTGTTTGGATAAAGGATGTAGTCGTCTGGTTTCGCTAAAACGTTTAATTAACACGTCATCACTAGCATCTAAATAAAGTATGGTCATGTCCCAAGTAGAGGGCAGGTAATCCAAAATTTCTACTAACTCATTTGGGTTTTTGGGTAAGTTACGTACATCGATACTTACGGCAACTTGATCATATTCATCTACTACAGTGTGAGTAAGTGTGGGTAAAAGGTTAACAGGGATGTTGTCAACGCAATAATAACCAAGATCTTCTAGGGAGCGTAGTACTATAGATTTACCTGAGCCAGAACGTCCACTGATGATGATGAGTTTCATTTAGACTAGTGCCTCAAATAATTCTTGATCTGTTTTGGCGTTGCGCATTCGACTCAAGGTGTCCTTGTTGTTTAGCTTAGTGGCAATAGCAGACAAAGTGCCTAAATGTTCAGATGCTTTGTTTTCGGGTACCAAAATCGCAAAAAAGACATCAACTGGCGCATTGTCTATAGCGTCATAATCGATTGGATTTTCACTGGTGACCACTATGGCCATGACATTTTCGAGATCTTGTAGGCGACCATGAGGTAACGCAATGCCATTGCCTATGCCAGTGCTGCCCATTTTTTCTCTGCATGTCAGGCTCGACAATATAGTCGCTTGATCAATATCCATTAAATACTGATTAGCAATTTGACTAATGAGTTCAAGTACTCGTTTTTTACTGGTTCCCTGAACTGCACACAAAGTACAGTCAGGGTGTAGTATATTTTTAATTTCCATTATGGATTCTAATTGTGGTTAATCGTTGACGCGATCAATGGCGTTTAATTTTTTCCTTGTGCTTAATCACTTGTCGGTCAAGTTTATCGATTAAAGCATCTATTGCTGCATACATATCTGAATGTTCAGATGTAGCAAACACCTCTGTTCCACTGAGGTGTAAGGTGGCTTCAGCTTTTTGGTTCAGCTTCTCCACGTTTAAGATCACATGTACATTGTTTATGTGATCAAAATGTCGTTCCAGTTTGGTAAATTTTGTGTCGACGTAGTCTTTCAAAGAATCTGTAATATCTACATGATGGCCGGTAAGGTTAATTTGCATATCGCCTATTCCTTCTTCAATAAGCCTAAAGTAGGCTTTTACGTTGGTTTGACGGTGGGATCATTAGTGATTCCCGGTATTTTGCTATTGTTCGCCGCGCTACCATAATGCCTTGGTCGGCCAACAATTGTGCAATCTTGCTGTCACTTAAAGGTTTACTGGGTTTTTCTGCTGCCACTAACTTTTTAATTAATGCTCTAATAGCCGTTGATGAGCATTCACCACCCACATCAGTGGCTACGTGGCTTGAGAAAAAGTACTTCAGCTCAAAAATACCTCTTGGGGTGTGCATGTACTTTTGTGTTGTGACCCGGGAAATAGTGGATTCGTGCATATCTACCATTTCAGCCACATCGTTCAACACCATAGGCTTCATCATTTCCGGGCCGTGTTCAAAAAATCCCATTTGTTGCTGCACTATACAATTTGACACTTTAAGAAGGGTTTCGTTGCGACTTTCGACACTTTTAATAAACCACTTAGCTTCTTGTAAATGTGAGCGAATGAATTGACTGTCTGATGAGTTCTTAACACTTTTGCTCATGGCCGCATATTGCTGATTAACATTGAGTTTAGGCAAACTATCGGGGTTAAGTTCTACTGTCCAGCGACCATTCTTCTTAGCCACCGATACATCTGGGATCACATATTCAGAATCGCCTGTGACTATGGCTGTGCCAGGTCTAGGATTAAGAGTTTGTAACAAACGCATCGCTTCGCGCAATTCTTCTTCCTTAAGACGAGTTTTACGCATAAGAGTACGATAATCTTTACTACCAATAAGATCACAGTAATCAGTAATGAGCATCTTGGCTTCTTCTAGCCAAGGTGTATCAGGCGCAAACTGCCTTAGTTGGATCAGTAAACATTCTTGGGCGCTGCGCGCGCCAGAGCCGACGGGATCAAACATCTGGATACGTTTAAGTACCACTGCAACCTCGTCCAGTTCAATCTCTTCGTCATCCATACTGGCTAGCACTTCTTCTATGCTAATAGTCAAATAGCCTGCTTCATCGATAGAGTCGATTATGGCTATGGCTATACCAATATCGGTATCGCTAAAATGGGTTAAACGCATTTGCCAAAGCAAATGGTCTTGAATATTGTCAGTGGTTTCGCCTTGGAATACTTGATCGTCATCACCTGCTGAGCCTGCACTACTCATCGAGGAAGGAGCTGATGAAGCGCTTAGATATTCGTCCCATGTACTGTCTAGAGGTAAATCTTCGGGTATGTCATTATTTTGCAGGGCGTCACCGCTCTCGACACTGTCTACATTCACTTCAGCTTGGTCGTTTGGGCTATCTTTACTATCTGCACTGTGATTAGTTTCAAGGGCTTTTTCGCCACTACCGCTATCATTTTGCTCGTCTACTTCTAACAAAGGATTAGAATCTAAGGCTTCTTGAATTTCAGCTTGTAAGTCCAAAGTAGACAACTGCAAAAGCTTAATAGCTTGTTGCAGTTGCGGTGTCATTGTAAGTTGTTGGCTAAATCTTAACTGTAATGAGGGTTTCATCTACTTCTTATGTTTAATCTGTTGTGGTTATCAGCCGAGTCAAACTCTTCATTCTAGAAATGACAGCTGTGTAGTCAAAGTTATTCCACCTCATCCTATTTAAACTCAATATGGATGAAGTTCGTCTGCTTAACAGCTTTACTGAAATCCCACTATTTTGAATTAATCTCAGACCTAACTATAGCCTGAATTGTTCACCTAGGTATACATCTCTTACACGTTGATCACTTAAAACTTGTTCCGCAGTTCCAGAAGCTATTAACTCGCCATGACTAACGATATATGCCTTTTCACAGACATCTAAAGTTTCACGTACGTTATGATCGGTAATTAACACGCCTAAACCTCTATCCCGCAATTGCTGAATTATTTTTTTAATATCATTAACTGAAATAGGGTCAACCCCAGCAAAGGGTTCGTCTAATAATATAAACTCGGGATCAGCCGCTAAAGCCCGAGCAATTTCTACTCTTCTGCGTTCACCGCCAGACAAACTCATGCCAAGACTATTGCGAATATGATTGATATTAAATTCATCCAATAAGGAGTCGGCTTGCTGTTCTTGCTGGTCTTTGGACAACTCTTTACGGGTTTGTAATATCGCCATTAGATTTTGATACACAGTTAACTTTCTGAATATCGACGCTTCTTGAGGCAAATAACCTATTCCTTGCCTAGCACGTACATGCATAGGTTCCAGTGTCAGTGACTGTTGATCAATATAAATATCACCTTTATCTAAAGGTACTAAGCCAACAATCATGTAAAATGTAGTGGTTTTACCCGCGCCATTTGGACCTAATAAACCTACTATTTGGCCTGTCGATACTTCAATGCTGACATCTCGCACCACTTGCCTAGACTTGTAAGACTTGGCTAAATGTGTGGCTTTTAATACGGCCATTAAGGTTGTTTATCCTGTTGTTCTTTTTCAGGTTTTTTGGATTTCGATACAGGCTGAAACGTGGTAATAACACGTCCACTGTCTTGATCGCTTCCTTGGGCCATGATTTGTTCAAGTTCCATATTAAATTTGATCGACTTGCCTTGCACACTACTCGAATTTTGTTTTATCTGCGCATTCCCCTCTAACGACAGGGAGCGAGTTTGACGATGGTACTCAATTTTATCGGCTTGTGCAGTGACAATGCTGCCATCTTCTTGCTGTTGAGAATACTCAGCAGGGTTGCCAGTGGCAATAAATATTTCATTGCCTTCACCCTTGCTGGCATCAATCTCAAGTTCATCGGCACTGATTTTTAATGAACCTTGCTGAATCACCACATTGCCTTGGTAGGATGCTCTTTTAGCGATGCCATCGGCATTTTGATACAGCGATGCCAGCTCAATTTTTTTAGTAAAATCATCTTTCCCAGCATGACTATAAGCCGAGAATATCATCGCCGCTAAAATGCTAGCGCGGTATAGATGGTTGGTACACAGTTTTAACATGGTCTAATAACTCGTATCTTTGGGTTTCTAGGCTAGCGGTAAAGCCATTACTTTTTATCACATAATTCGGGCCGACAATCTCGACCGCTTGATCAGAATACATGGTTTTGTCCGCTAAGTTTACTTCGACAAAATTGGTGCGGATAACTTGTATATAGCCTTGTTCATCAAGGCTGGTAACTTCAACATCGGTCTCAAATTGAATCCGCTGATCATCATATAACGTGCCTTCCTGTGCCTCTACTTTCCATGGATGTAGCGATTGTGCAAATAATAAATAGTTAGGTTGTTTAAACAGTGTGAACCCAAGTAAATCAAAATTCTCCATCTTTAGGGCAAATACCTGATGGTTTATTTGCCCTAATTTATCATACAAAGTGCTGCGCATCTTAGTTGCTTGGTAATTAGGAACCCAGGCTTCTTCTGTTTGTGAGTCGACTTTTATTTCTTCCTTAGAAAGCCAACCTGGTAGGCTCAACCCTAGGGCTAAAATAAATAACACCACAATACACAGAGTAACGCGATTCATATACTGGCGCCGTGAATGGTATCTAACTGACCGTGAGACAATAGAATTAAATCACATAGTTCACGTACTGCGCCAAACCCACCTTTTGTGCGAGTTTGATAATGGGCTTGTGCCGCTAAAGTTGGGTGGCCGTCTTGCACACAGATATTGCAATGAGACACATGAAACATGCCCATATCTGGCATATCATCACCTATTGCAGCTGTCTCACTCATGGTAATCGATAGCTTTTTTTGTAGTGCTCGTAATGTCGGCTGCTTATCTTCACAACCTTGATAAATATGTTGTATTCCTAAGGCGGTCATACGCCGTTCTACCATATTTGAATTACGCCCTGTGATAACCGCAACTTGCACCCCAATTTTTTGCAATGCTTTGATCCCATAGCCATCTCGAGTATGAAATGCTTTGAGTTCCTCTCCATCTTGACCCATGTATATCCTACCGTCGGAAAATACACCATCAACGTCACAAGCCAAGAGTTTTATCTGCCTCAGCTGCATTATAAGGGTTTTATCAATTGGTCCGTAAGGTGTATCTAACATAGACATTAAATTATCCCCGCCTGAAGTAGTAATTGCATATTGATTGCACCTATTGGTTTGCCATTAGTGTCGGTTACAAACAGCGAACTTATTTTATGTTTTTGCATAAGCAATAACACTTGCGCAGCCAACATCTCTGGCTTGGCGGTAATACTGTTGGGCGTCATGATTTGTAATATTTGAGTATTGTGAATATCAATTCTATCATCAAGCACTCTGCGTAAATCACCATCTGTGAAAATACCCAATAACTTGCCATTGCCATCTACCACGCCAGCCATTCCTAAGGCTTTTTGTGAAATGACGAGTAACACTTCACGCAACGTTTGTTGCCCTGATACCAAAGGTAAATGCGGCTCTTTTACCATCACGTCTTCAAGTTTAAGTAATAACTTTCTACCTAATGAACCGCCAGGGTGAGACAAGGCAAAATCTTCAGAAGTAAAACCTCGAGCATCAAGTAACGCAACGGCCAGCGCATCACCCATGACTAAGGTTGCGGTGGTGCTTGAAGTAGGGGCAAGACCAAGTGAACAAGCCTCCTGCTCTACTTTGATGCACAGGTTAATGTCGGCATATTTGCCTAGAGTGCTTTGGGAATTTGACGTCATGGCAATAATAGGCACGCCCATTCTTTTTACTACCGGGATTAGCGCTAAAAGTTCGGCCGTTTCGCCTGAATTTGAGATGGCCAACAAAATATCCTGTTCGGTCAACATACCCAAATCACCATGATTGGCTTCAGCGGGGTGCATAAAAAATGCTGGGGTGCCGGTACTAGCGAGTGTGGCCGATATTTTATGCCCAATATGACCTGATTTACCCATTCCGCAAACAATTACTTTACCCTTGCAAGGCAAAATCAACTGACAGGCTTGAACAAATGCGTCATCAATATATTGCGCTAACTGGGCGATAGCTTTTTGTTCAATTTCCAATACTCTTAGTGCGGATTGTTTAATCATAATGTGTTTATAAGTGTCGCTGTGCTAATTAAATAACAAAAACTGATAACCAAAGAAGCAAGCTATTAGACACAAACCTTCTGCTCGGTTAATACGCCTGCTGCCCCTTAGATTAAAGCTAAATACGATAAGTAATATGGTTAGCCCAAGCATAACGTAACTGTCGCGAGTTGCAGCGTTTTCGTCTATCACACCGGGTGCGATAAGACCTGGCATAGCTAGTACCGCTAAAATGTTGAAAATATTCGATCCGATAATATTACCCAATGCTAAATCATCTTCGTTTTTCAACACGCCTGCGATGCAGGCCGCTAGTTCTGGCAAACTTGTGCCAATTGCAATAACAGTTAAGCCAATTACCAATTCACTTAAACCAAAGTGTCGTGCGATCACTTCGGCTGAACCCACCATAAAGTGGGCACTCAGTGGCAGCAATATTAAACCTATAACTAACCACATCAGTGCTTTTGAAGTAGGCACGCCAGAGGGAATTTCATTTTCTGTTTCGGATTGTAATAGATCGCCCTTTTCCATATTAAAAGACATCCAAGTCAACCCACCTATTACACCAAAGAATAAAGTGATCAAAATGATGCCTTCTATTTTGAGCAATAAATAGTCAGATAAGAAATACACTGCGAGTAAGGTGACAAGCAATAAAACAGGCATTTCTTTTTTTAGCGTACTAGATGCAATAGACAGAGGTTTAAGTAATGCAGTTATACCTAATACTAAGGCTATATTAGTGATATTTGAACCGAGTGCATTACCCACTGCCGTGTTCGTGTTGCCATTAAATGAAGCTGTGGCAGCTACCATAATTTCTGGAGCAGATGAACCCATTGCCACTATGGTTAGACCAATTATCATAGGCGATACGCCTATATTTTTAGCAAATACTGAGGCGCCAAAAACAAATCTATCTGCGCCCCAACTTAAAACAATAAGCCAAATCAGGAAATAACAAGCTTCTAAAATCACAAAGTTTCACTTCTAGGTTTCATAAGGGTTAAAAGTAATCAAATTCAATTGTCGCAAAAAGCCAAGGCTTTGCATATGAATGTTAAAATAAATTAGTTTGCAATATTTTCGCTGGTTTTAGGTCTAGAAACTATGGTGGTGCGTATTTAACCTTGATATATGCATCCAAGACTAAGAAAGCAAGGTTTTAACCTTTAATTTGATTTACTTTAAGAAATGATAAGGGGGTAAACTATGCTGGGTAAATTTAACATCGTTAGTTAATGTTAAGCTGATATTCAGCAATAGTTGTATTAAATCGAATATACCTTGTTACTTTTTCTCTTTGTCATTTTGTGCAGAAAACTAATACAATAGTCAGCCTTATATTTGGGTTGTTTTTTACACTTAACTCGATTAACTAAAATGGAATGTTTCTATCTTAATGGAAAATTTGATTGAAATTAGCAACCTTACCTTTAGCCGCAGTGGTCGAATTATATATGATGATATTTCGCTACAGATTAAAAAAGGCAAGACGACCGCTATAATGGGCCCCAGTGGCATTGGAAAAACAACCATGTTGCGGTTGATGGGTGGCCAATTGGTGCCTGACAAAGGTGATATTAAATTCAAAGGGGAGTCTGTTCCCGGTATGCGCCGCAACCGTCTATTTGAAGTGCGCAGACAAATGAGCATGTTATTTCAAAGTGGTGCGTTATTTACTGATATGTCCGTGTTCGATAATATTGCTTTTCCGCTCAGGGAACACACAAAATTATCTGAATCTATTATTCACACTGTGGTCATGCTGAAATTACAGGCTGTGGGATTAAGAGGTGCTGCAGATTTAATGCCTGCAGAATTATCTGGCGGCATGGCTCGCCGAGCAGCATTGGCCAGGGCAATTGCTTTGGATCCAGAGTTGATTATGTATGATGAGCCATTCGCAGGCCAAGATCCCATTTCAATGGGGGTGTTAGTTAAATTGATTAAAGCCTTAAATGATGCACTACAATTAACCAGCGTTGTTGTGACCCATGATGTGACTGAAGTACTAACTATTGCAGATTATATTTATATTTTGGCAGAGCAAAGAGTCATTGGTAGTGGTACCCCAGAGCAAATTAAAAATAGTGACTCACCCCTAGTGCAGCAATTTTTGCAAGGTCAAGCAGATGGCCCAGTACCTTTTCATTATCCTGCGAGTAGCGTTGCTCAAGATTTTTTAGGCCGCGCATCATGAATTGGTTAATAAATTTAGGAGAGAGCACCCTTCATCGCTTAGAAATGTTTGGCCGCGCTACTTTTATGTTGTTTGGAGCCATCATTGCCAAGCCTCAGCCTTTAAAGTTGATACCACTGACTATTAAGCAGGTGCACGTAGTAGGTGTGCAGTCATTACTTATTATCGTGGTATCTGGGCTATTTATTGGCATGGTGATGGCGTTGCAGGGGTATACTATTTTAGTGGGGTATGGTGCGGAAGGTAGCCTTGGGCCAATGGTCGCCTTATCCTTATTGAGAGAGTTAGGACCCGTGGTCACAGCACTGTTGTTCGCTGGACGGGCAGGCTCAGCACTAACAGCTGAAATTGGTTTAATGAAAGCGACTGAACAACTCAGTAGTTTAGAAATGATGGCGGTTGATCCGCTACGCAGAGTAATTGCGCCTCGCCTTTGGGCGGGCATTATATCCATGCCAATGCTGGCACTTATTTTTAGTGCAGTTGGCATTTTGGGCGGGCATTTAGTTGGTGTGGATTGGTTAGGTGTAGATTCAGGTAGTTATTGGTCTATTATGCAGTCCACTGTGGATTGGGATAAAGACGTGGTGAATGGGATTATAAAAAGCATAGTGTTTGCTTTTGTAATTACTTGGATAGCTACTTTTAAAGGCTACGATTCTATCCCCACTTCTGAAGGAATAAGCAAGGCAACTACGGAAACAGTAGTGTTTTCTTCGTTAGCAGTACTTGGGTTAGATTTTATAATGACTGCATTAATGTTTGGTATTGAGTAAAGGAAATGGCGATGAAATCTAGAAAAGTGGAATTATTAGTGGGTGTATTTGTAGCCCTAACGATAGCAGCAGGTCTTTTGTTGGCATTGAACGTTGCCAACAAAAGTATGTCAGACAGTGATGATACTTATACCTTGTATGCAAAGTTTGACAATATTGGCGGCTTGAAAGTCCGTTCAGCAGTGAAAGTCGGCGGGGTAACAGTGGGTAGAGTTGACAAAATCACCCTTAACAATAGCGACTTCACACCGGTAGTGACTATGAGTATTTCGTCAGAGTTTAATCAATTTCCAGAAACCAGTTCGGTATCTATACTTACCTCAGGTTTATTAGGTGAGCAATATATTGGTTTTCAACCAGGTTTTGCTATTGATGGCATTGAAAACTTGGCACAAGGTGACTACATAGAAGACACTAAATCAGCCTTAGTATTGGAAGATCTTATTGGTCAATTTTTATTTAGTAGCAACGACGGGTAAGTAATGTCGTTGATTGGAGAGAATAGCGTGATAAACAAATGTGCACTTTTATTATTGAGTGGTGTATTACTCTTTTGTTCTGGTATCACTCAGGCACAAGACGAAAACCCTTACGTAATGTTAGAAGATGTAGCGACCAAAACTTTTAGCCGAATCAAGAAAGAGCGCCAACTGATAGAGCTAGACCCAGAACTGTTACGAACGGTGATGGAAGAGGAATTATTACCTTATGTTGATTATAGTTTTTCTGCGCTAAAAGTTTTAGGGAAGTATTATAAAAAAGTACCAAGAGAAAAAATACCTGAATATATTAGTGTTTTTCGTTCATATTTAATCACCACTTATGCATTGGCCATGGCTTATTATGATGGCCAAGACGTTGAGTTTCAGCCGGTTCGTGAAGTGACTGATGAAAGAACAGTAACGGTCAGAGCTGTGGTGAAAGAACCCGGTAGACCAGATATAAATTTGGCTTTTAAATTACGTAAAAGTAGTAAGAGCAATGAGTGGAAAGCCTACGATATGGTTGCTGAAGGTATCAGTCTTTTATCGAGTAAACAGAGTGAGTTCCAATCTATCTTGCGTAAGGATGGCATACAAAAAGTGATTGATTTGATGAATAATACTATTAACCGACCCATTAATATTGATCCTGAAAAAAAGGGGATCTAGGTGACAAAATTGCAACTGATTGAGTCACCTAAAGGTTATTTCACCTTAGAAGGGGCGTTGAATCGCAATACTATTCCTAAGTCAGCCGCATTGGCCACACTGCAACAAAACAAACTAAAACACACTAGTAATGATGTTTGCAGTTTAGATATGTCTGGAGTGAGTCATTCTGATACCGCAGGTTTAGCATGGTTGATGAACTTCCTTAAAGACAACCAGCAACAAAATGTTCAGTTTAAACTTAAAAACATCCCTGAAAGCTTGATAAACCTCGCAAAAATAAGCGACGTAGACGGTTTTTTGTCGGTACAATAGCCGACTATTTTTACTCATCTGGAGTTGTCATGGATAATCAACAAATTGAAGCATTGTTACTTGAAACATTAGACTTAGCCGAAGCTCATGTGAATGGTGATGGATCTCATTTCCAAGTCATAGCTGTAAGCGATCAGTTTGAAGATATGAGTAGAGTGAAAAAACAGCAGTTTGTTTATGCGCCATTGGCGGTAAAAATTGCTGAGGGCAGTATGCACGCGGTGTCCATTAAAACCTTTACCAAAAGCCAATGGAAGCGCGAAAAAATGTTTAATCTTCCTCAATAATACCCGTAACGGTGTCCGCAAAAAATCATCCAAGTAACATCGAATAGAGTGCAGTCATGGACAAATTAATTATCGAGGCATGCCCGCCACTGAAGGGGACGGTCGCTATTTCAGGTGCTAAAAATGCGGCACTACCCATTTTGATGTCAAGTATCTTAGCAGACTCAACTTGTTATTTTGACAATGTGCCAGAGCTTAGAGATATACACACCAGCTTATCCTTATTAAGCGAATTAGGAGCTAAAGCTTATCGTCAAGATGGGCAATCCGTGGTGATTGATCCGAGTTCTATTCATAATTTCAACGCATCCTACGAATTGGTTAAAACCATGCGAGCATCCATTTTAGTGCTTGGGCCACTTTTGGCTAAGTTCGGCGAGGCCAATGTATCTTTACCCGGCGGCTGTGCCATTGGCGCACGTCCAGTGAATTTGCACTTACAGGGACTCGAACAAATGGGTGCCAAGATTGATGTAGATAGTGGTTATATAAGAGCATCTGTAGACGGAAAGTTACAAGGCGCAAGAATATTTATGGATGTGGTTAGCGTCGGTGCGACAGAGAACTTGATGATGGCAGCATGTTTGGCCCAAGGTGAAACGATTTTAGAAAATGCGGCGAAAGAACCTGAGATTGTCGACTTAGCTAATTGTTTAAATGCAATGGGGGCTAAGGTGGCGCATGCCGGAACTGATAGAATTGTGATCCAGGGGGTAGAATCTTTGTCAGGATGTCGATATCGGGTGTTGCCAGATAGGATCGAAACCGGCACGTTTTTAGTGGCGGCAGCGGTTACCGGCGGAAAAATTCGTTGTGAACAAGCGGCACCAGAAACCCTAGAAGCAGTGCTGGATAAACTGACTAAGGCTGGCGCTAAACTAACTGTTGGTGATGACTGGATTGAGTTAGATATGACCAATAGACAACTTAAAAGTGTTGATATTAAAACTGCCCCTCATCCTGGCTTTCCAACCGATATGCAAGCGCAATTTGTGGCCCTTGATTGTTTAGCAACTGGAACTGGTGTGGTGACTGAAAATATTTTTGAGAATCGTTTTATGCATGTACCTGAACTGCAGCGAATGGGAGCCAATATATCATTGCAAGCTAATAGCGCAGTGTGTGATGGCAAGTCAACTTTAAAGGGCGCGCAAGTGATGGCTACTGATCTGCGAGCTTCGGCAAGTTTAGTGATTGCAGGTTTAGTGGCAGAAGGGCAAACCACAGTCGATCGTATTTATCACCTAGATCGTGGCTACGAACATATTGAGCGAAAGTTAAACGGCTTAGGTGCCAATATCAAACGTGTTAGCGGATAATTTTTAAGGTTACTAGTTATTGCAACTCGGCCACAATCATATCCAGTTTTAAAACAGTGCCATCTCTGTTGACTTCAAATGTGATCGTGCTGCCTGGTGTGGTATTGGCAATGTAGTCTAAAGTATCACGAATATTACTGACCGGAATATCGTTCACAGATAAAATAAGGTCTCTAACTCGTAAACCACCTAACTCGGCTGGAGAACCTTCACCTAAAGCTGTAACCATAATCGCTGCGGTTGGTCCGGCCTGAGATCCAACAAAACCTAATGCCCCACGAGTGACTTTGCCAGTGGCGATGATTTCAGCCATGACTTTTTTAGCCAAACTATAAGGAACGGCAAAG